>ATLU01000023.1_pt1 | contig 92264 bp, 89 predicted proteins | sample 178751 | NCBI WGS metagenome assembly ATLU01 (sample SAMN02211837, study PRJNA209200) | bioreactor metagenome | isolation source: day 23 sample from continuous culture bioreactor inoculated with sediment... | place: Germany: Wadden Sea | collected 2011
GAACGCACCCGCGCCATCGTCCTCGTGACCCCGAACAACCCCGGCGGTGTCGAATACCCCGCCGATCTGGTCGCGGGCTTTTACAATCTCGCCAAGGCCAATGGCGTGGCGCTCATCATTGATGAGACCTACCGCGACTTCGACAGCCGCGAAGGCCGGCCACATGACCTCCTGACCCATGCGGATTGGGGCGAGACGGTCATCCAGCTTTACTCCTTCTCCAAAGCCTACCGCCTGACCGGCCACCGGGTCGGCGCCCTCATCGCCTCGCCCGAGCGGCTGCGGTCGGTCGAAAAATTCCTCGACACCGTGGCGATCTGTCCAAACCAACTGGGCCAGCAGGCCGCGCTCTGGGGGATGAAGAACCTGGGCAACTGGCTCGCAAGCGAACGCGCGGAAATCCTCGCACGGCGCCTTGCCATGGAGGAAGGTTTCGCCAAGCTCGACGGCTGGCGCGTGCTCGGCGCCGGGGCCTATTTCGCCTATGTCGAACATCCCTTCGACGAAGCCTCGGAAGCCCTGTGCAAACGGATGGTGGATGAAATTGGCGTGCTGGCCCTGCCCGGCTCCATGTTCAATCCCGAAGGTCAGGGCGAGCGTCACATCCGCATCGCCTTCGCCAACATAGACCGCGACCAGATCGCCCGGCTCTTCGACCGCCTCGCCCAACTCGGGAGCCCGGACTTATCGCGATAAGTCCGTCCCGAAATCATTGCGATGATTTCGGCGGCTCAAACCGACACGCCTTCCAGCAATTGATCCCGCGTCACCTCGCCCTTGGGTCCGGTCAGCGTCACCGCCCCCCGGCGCAAGACCACGAAGCGATCCCCCAGATCATGCGCGAAGTCGAAGAACTGCTCCACCAGCACAATGGCCATCCTGCCCTCGTCGCGCAGCATCTTGATGACCTCGCCAATCTGCTGGATGATATTGGGTTGAATGCCCTCGGTCGGCTCATCGAGTAGCAGGAGCTTCGGCTTGGTAATCAGCGCCCGCGCAATCGCCAACTGTTGCTGCTGCCCGCCCGACAGGTCACCGCCCCGCCGGTTTTGCATCTCCTTCAACACCGGGAAAAGCTCGAACATCGCCTCCGGCACCTCGTGCTCACTCTTGTCGAGGCAGGCAAAGGCGGTCTCCATGTTCTCGCGCACCGTGAGCAGCGGAAAAATCTCCCGCCCCTGTGGCACGAGGGCGATCCCCTTCTGCGCCAGCGCATGAGCGGGCAGGACGCCAAGCCTCTCCCCGTCCAGAACCATCTCGCCGCCCGACCGCGGATGCCGCCCGCAGATCGCCCGGATGAGCGAGGTCTTCCCGACCCCGTTGGTGCCCATCACGCAGGTGATCTCACCCGTCGCGGCCTCCATATCAATCCCGTTGAGGATTCGGGAATGGCCGTAGTGCAGCGTTACATCTTTGATTTTCAACATCTTAGCGCCCCAGATACACGTCGATCACCTCTTGGTTCGCCGTCACATGGTCCAGCGACCCTTCGGCCAATACGCTGCCCTCGTGCAGCACCGTCACCTTGCAGCCGAGCCGCCGGACAAATTCCATATCGTGCTCCACCACGACGACCGCGCGCGTCTTTGCCGCTTCGACCAGGATGTCCGTGGTCTTCGCGCGCTCCTCGGGCGTCATCCCCGCCGCCGGTTCGTCGACCAGCAGGAGCTTCGGCTCCTGCGCGAGCAGCATCCCGATCTCCAGCCATTGCTTCTGCCCATGGCTCAACTCGCCCGACTTGCGGCGCAAATCGTTGGCCAGCCCGATCTCGGCGGCCAGCTCCGCCACGCGGGTCATGTCCACGTCCGCCGGCTTCCAGAACATGACTGAAAACGCATTGCGGTTGTTCTGAAGCGCCATCATCAGGTTTTCTTCGACCGTCTGATCCTCGAACACGGTGGGTTTCTGGAACTTCCGCCCGATCCCCTCCTGCGCGATCCTGGCCTCGTTCAACCCGACCAGGTTCCGGCTCATATCGCCCCAGAGCACCTTGCCCTCGTCCGGCCGGGTCTTGCCGGTGACGATATCCATGAAGGTCGTCTTCCCGGCTCCGTTGGGTCCGATAATGGCCCGCAACTCGGCAGGACCGATATTGAAACTCAGGTTGTTGATCGCCCGGAACCCGTCGAAGGTCACGGAGATGCCGGAGACTTCCAGAAGCTGGCTCATCTCTCCGCCTCCTCTTCCTGCAGGCTGCCCTTGTCCGGGCCGAGGTCCGCCCCGTGCCGATCCGGATGTTTGCGACCGGAGACCAGGTCAAAAAGCCCCCCGATGCCCTGCGGCGCAAACAGCGTGACCAGCACGAAGGATAGGCCCAGAAGGATGGTCCACCAGTCGACCCATTGCACCTTGTAGAACCCGAGGTCGATGTCGGGTGCCTGCCCGCCGGTGAAGAAGGTCGACACAAGACTCACGAGCACCGCCCCGATGACAGCGCCGTAAAGCCGCCCACGTCCCCCGATGGCGACCCAGACGGCGAGGTAGATCGAGGCGATCGGCGCGATCTCCGCCGGGTTGATGATGCCTGCCTGCGGGTAATAGAGCGCGCCCGCCACCCCGGCGATCATCGCCGTGACAGTGAACAGGAAAAGCTTATATCCTTCAACGGAGTATCCAAGGAACCTCACCCGAGCCTCGTTGTCCCGAATGCCGCGAATGACGCTGCCGAACTTGCCCGCCACGATCCACGCTGCGAAGATATATCCCAGCGCCAGCGCCAAGGCCGACCCCCAGAAAAACCACATCGACACATCGTCCTGCGACGCGGTCACTCCCGGCAGGTTCTGAAGCCCCGACAGCCCGTTGTTGCCGCGCAACCCGCTGTCGTTCTGGAACAGGTAGAGCGACAGGGCGAGCGTCATGGCCTGCGTGAGGATCGACAGGTAAACCCCTGTCACCCTTGAGCGAAAAGCAAGCCAGCCAAAGACCAACGCCAGCAATCCCGGCACCGCGACGACCAGCACGAGTTGCAGAAACAGGCTATCCGCGAATGCCCAGATCACGGGAAACTCGGAACTTCCCACGACCCCGAATATCTGGCTTCCGATCCCGTCCACGATCTCCTGATCGGTGGGCGGAATGGACCCCTGCGACAGCGACGACACCACGATTTCCTTGGTGCGCTCGTACATCAGCCACATGCCGATCATGTAGCCGCCAAGCCCGAAGAAGGCGAAATGCCCCAAGGACAGGATGCCCGCATAGCCCCAGACCAGGTCCATCGCCACCGCGATCAGCGCAAGGCAAAGCGTCTTGCCCAGCGTCTTGACGAAGGAGGTCGAGATGAACCCGGCCCCGAAGGCCTCGGACCCCACGGTGACGAGCACAGTGAACACCGCGAGCACTGCGAGAAAGATCATCACCGAGGGGTTTTTCATCAGGAAACTACGCTGCATGGCTCAATCCCCCGCCGCCCGGCCCTTGAGGGCGATGATCCCCCGCGGGCGGAACTGAATGAAGATGATGATGAAGATGATCATATAGGTCTGTGCCGCCAGCGTGTTGGACGGGTTGAACCACTCGATCCCCTTCTGAAGGATGCCGATCAGCCCCGCACCCAGAAGCGTGCCCCAGATATTGCCGACACCGCCGACAACCACGGTCATGAAGCTTTGCACGATATAGGCCTGCCCCAGCTCCGAGGTGACTTGAGCGTAAAGCCCGATGGCAACTCCCGCGATCCCGGCGATACCGGAGCCAAGCCCGAAGGTCAGCATGTTCACGCGCCCCGGATTGATCCCCATGGCACCCGCCATGCCGGGGTTCTGCGTCACCGCGCGGGTCTCAAGCCCGAGCCGGGTGCGTTTCATGATGAAGAGAAACACCCCTAGAAACACCAGCGCCAGAACGAATATCCCGATCCGCACGGTCGCAATCGACACCACGTCGTTGATCACCACGGCCCCGCCGAGCCAATCCGGGCTGGTCAGGGGGCGTGCCTGCGTGCCGAAGATATTCTTGGCAAGCTGTTGCAACGCAATGGAAATCCCGAAGGTCGCGAGCAGCGTTTCAAGCGGCCGGTTGTAAAGCCACCGGATCACCAGCCGTTCCAGCAACACGCCCGCCGCAAAGGTCACCGCGAAGGCCAACGGGATCGCCACGAGGATCGAGGCGGTGTGGTTCGGGATCACCTGCTGCACCACGTAGCCGGTGTAAGCCCCCATCATGATGAACTCGCCATGCGCCATGTTGATGACGCCCATGACGCCGAAGGTGATGGCCAGCCCGATGGCCGCGAGGAAATAGATCGAGGCCAGCGATAGCGCGTCCAGGCTCACGTCGAAGATCTGGAAAAACCCGACCCTGGTCTCGATCCCGGTCAGCGCCTCCTGCGCCGCCTCCGTGATCGCCGGGTTCGGCTGATCGAAAACGGCGGCAAAGGTGACACCCTCAAGGGCTGCGTCCACATCCGCCTGCGTTGCACCCTGCGGCACGGCGCCCGCGTCTTCGAGCGCCTCGTAGGCGTCGACCCGCCGCGCGGGATCGCTCAACGCCGCAACCGGGATACCGGCGACCGCTCCATCCACGATGTTGTCAGCCAAGGCGCCGCGCAGCTGCGCATCGGTCAAGAGCGGCTCGCCGCCCACCAACGCGTAAGCCTCTTCGCGCGACAGCTCCTCGCTGCCGGGGCGCAGGATCTCGGCGACATTCGCGCTTTCGGGCACCGCGCCTTCAAACGCCCGCAACCGGGTCGTCAGGAGCGGGTTCAACGCGGCGCGCACGTCCACGCCCAGATCGCCGGACATCGCCTCGATCGCCGCGATCCGCACCTCCGGGTCCGACCCGTAAGAAATGGTGATCAGCTTTTCGAGCCGCTCCTTGCGCGCCTTTATTTCCGGGTCGTCCTCCAGCACGATCGACTCGCGCAGCGGCTCCAGCAGGTCCGCGTTGGCATTACGCTCCAGCGATTGCAGCGCCTCGCGCCGGGTGTCGGGGTCCGGGTCGTTCAACTGGAACCGGACCAAGGCGGTCGCGATCAACCCGCGAATGCCCGAGTTCGGCTTGACCTGGTCCAGATCATCGTCCGACACCTCGCCCACGGTCTCGCCGGTGTCGAAATCGGTCAGCGTGAAGATGTCGTCGCCCGTCTCCTCGGCGGCAAAGAACAGCCCGTCCGACAGACGCTGGTACATCTCCCGCGCGGCCCATGTCGAAAGCACGGACGGCGCAGCCTCAAGGCCGGAGTTCGCCACCGCATCAATTGCCGGCTGGATCGTGCGGCGTGAGCTTTCAAGTATAAGCTCTGAATTTTCTTGCAGAATTTTCTGGATCGGCCCCAACTCGACCGCAGCCACATCGGGCGTCCCGGTCTCCGGTTCCCCGGCGTCCTGTGCCACGATCTGAGAGGTCAGGCACAGAAGCGCCAAGACCACGATAAGCGCGCGTTTCACGTTTGTCCCCATCGTCCCCATGCCTCTCAGGGCATGTCAGAAGAAATCCGGGCGGCGAGGTGATCCCGCCGCCCGCGGTGCATCTTAGTAGTTGGAGGTCAACTGGACGCAGGTCTCGGTCTCGGTGTTGTACATACCGCATTCGAGATCTTTCCAGTCAGAGACCAGAACCGCCGATTCCGGCAGGAAATCGGTCCATGCGTCACCCGGAACCGGATCAGTTTCCGAGATGATATCGAACTGACCGTCTTCGAGGATTTCACCGATCAGAACCGGCTTGGCCAGGTGGTGGTTCACGCCCATCACCGCGGTGCCGCCGGTCAGGTTCGGATACTCCTGCCCCCACATCGCTTCGCGCACGGCATCGACATCGGTGGTTTCCGCCTCGGTCACGGCGTTCACCCACATGTTGAAGCCGATATAATGCGCTTCCATCGGGTCGTTGGTCACACGGGCCTCGTCTCCGATGAAGTCGTGCCAATCCGCGATAAATTCTGCGTTCATGTCGGTATCGGCGGACATGAAGTAATTCCATGCCGCGAGGTGCCCGACGAGGTTGGTGGTGTCGAGACCCGACAACTCCTCCTCCCCGACCGAGAAGGCCACGACCGGAATGTCGTCCGCCGAGATACCGGCAGCCGCCAGCTCCTTGTAAAAGCCGATGTTGGCGTCGCCGTTGATGGTCGAGATCACACCAACCTTCTTACCGTCAGCCCCCAGCGCCACGACATCCGCCACGATGGACGACCAGTCGGAGTGACCGAAGGGCGTGTAGTTGACGAAGATGTCGTCTTCCGCGATGCCTTTTTCCTGAAGGTAGCTTTCCAGGATGTTGTTCGTGGTGCGCGGGTAGACGTAATCGGTGCCCAAGAGCGCGAATTTCTCGACGCCCAGCTCTTCAAGGAAATAATCCGTGGCCGGGATCGCTTGCTGGTTCGGCGCAGCGCCCGTGTAGAACACGTTCCTGGACGATTCCTCGCCCTCGTACTGCACCGGGTAGAACAAAAGACCGTTCAGCTCTTCGATCACCGGCAGCACGGATTTCCGGCTCACCGACGTCCAGTTGCCGAAGATCACGTCGACCTCATGCACGGTCAGAAGCTCGCGCGCCTTTTCCGCAAACAGCGGCCAGTCCGACGCCGGGTCGACGACGACAGCTTCCAGATCACAACCCAGAACGCCGCCCGCTTCGTTTTGCTTGGCCACGAGCATTTCCATCGTGTCCTTGAGCGTGGTTTCCGAGATCGCCATCGTGCCCGAGAGCGAGTGAAGAACGCCCACCTTGATCGGGCAATCTTGCGCGGCGGCCGCGGTTGTCAGCGCAGCGGTGGCGACACCGGCGGCGAGAATTGTCTTGATGGATTTCATGTATCCCTCCTGCTGCGGCACATCGCGCTCTTGCTCCCAAGTCAGGAAACAGGCACGTTTGTCCCGCAATTTCTATTGCACCCGTGTGGCGGCGTTTCCTTTGCAACCGGTCTTGCCGTCACACACCCCCCGTCCCTCAGTCGTTTCGTCTGTCCCGGGTCCAGCAGGCACGGAGAGCATTTGCCGAAGCGCCGCGCAGGTCTATGCAGGTCTTTTCTGCAGCGCGGAAATGTAACGGGTCGGGGGAACAAGCTTAGTCTTTGGGCGCAAATTGTGGCGCATGCCCAATTATCAGGCACGAACCCCGGCACCCTTGGGTCAAGCAATCGCGACAAAGCCGAATCTGACGCGCACTGTGCCCCGCCAAGGTCACGCGACATTCCATTTGATGAATTATTCATCTCCGCGCCGCCGCCCTCACAGCACGGCGACCACGCGACTTCCCCTGTTCACATTCCTCCCGCCCCCGTTTACAACCCGCCAGAACGCTAAGGGAGTGAGGCATGGTCTCGAATATTTCGCGGTTTTTCGTCTGGATCATCATGGGGATGGTGCTGATCGGCCTCGTGGGCTTCGGCTCGTTCAATTTCGGCTCGTCCGCCAATGCGGTGGGCCGCGTGGGCGAAACGGAAATCGACGCCTCCGCCTATTTTCGCGAATTGAACGCGGAGCTGAACGCCTGGCAGGCCCAGACCGGCCAGAACCTCACCATGGCGCAGGCGCAGGCCATCGGGCTCGATCAACAGGTGCTCTCCCGCGTGATCGCACAGACCGCGCTCGACAACGAAGTCGCCCGTCTCGGCATCTCCGTCGGCGACCGGAACCTTGCCAACCGCGTCACCGAAATCTCGGCCTTTCAGGGCGCGGACGGCCGGTTCGACAGCGACACCTACGACTTCGTGCTCGATCAATCCGGTCTCACCAAGCGCGAATTCGAAGAAAGCCTACGCAGCGACGTTGCCCGCACCGTTCTCGCCGGCGCCGTGACCGAAGGCATCGCCCTGCCCGGCGTCTACACCGACACGCTTTTTGCATGGGCCCGCGAAACCCGCGACTTCACCTGGGCGGAAGTCACCACCTCCGCGCTGGAAACGCCGGTCCCGGACCCGACCGAGGCTGACCTTCAGGCCTATTACGACGCCAACCCGGCAGAATTCACCACGCCCGAGACGCGCCAGATCACCTATGCCTGGCTCCGCCTCGAAGACGTGATCGACAGCGTTCCGGTCAATGATGGCCAGTTGCGCGCCGCCTACGAGGAAAACATCGAAGAGTACCAGGTGCCCGAGCGCCGCCTGGTCGAACGTCTCGTCTTCGGCACCGAGGGCGATGCACAAGCCGCCCTCGACCGTATCAACGCGGGCGAGACCAGCTTCGACGACGAAATCGCGTCCCGTGGCCTGACCATCGACGATGTCGACCTTGGCGAAGTCACCGAAGACGATCTCGGTGCTGCCTCCGAGCCGGTCTTCGCGCTCGAAGGCCCCGGCGTGGTCGGCCCGATCATGACCGACCTCGGCCCCGCGCTGTTTCGCATGAACGCGGTTCTTGCCGCGCAAGACACACCTTTCGAAGAGGCCCGGGAAGAACTGCGCTCCGAAGTTGCTGCGGACGAGGCGTCCCGCGCCGTTCGGGCGCGCGCCACCGAAACGGACGAGCTTCTGGCCAGCGGTTTGACGCTCGAAGACCTCGCCGCGCAAGAGGACATCCCCGTCGGCAAGATTGGCTGGTTCGACGGCATGTCAGAGGGCATCGCCGCCAACGCCGCCTTCCGCGACGCGGCCAGCAGCGTGACGATGGACGACTTCCCGGAGGTCACCGAACTGGAAGACGGTTCCTGGTTCGCCCTGCGTCTCGACGCCATCGAAGAACCGACACTCCTGCCACTGGACGAGGTCCGCGACGACGTGGAAGCCGGCTGGCGCGCCCAGGCAACGCAGGACGCGCTCGAAGCCCGCGCCCAAGAACTGATCGCCGACTTCCAGTCCGGCGAAAGCCCCGCCACCATGGGCCTGACCGAAGTGGTCGAGGACAACATCGCGCGCACCGGCTTCATCCAGGGCACGCCCCCCGCGCTGATCGAAACCGTGTTCGACACGAACCCCGACACGTGGACCACCGTCACCGGCGGCGGCCAGGTGATCGTGATGCGCGTCAACGGCATCGACACGCCGGATCAGGACAGCGCGGAGGCCCGCCAGATCAAGACCGGCTACGGCGCACAGGTCTCCCAACAGATCGCGCTCGACGTGCAGGACGCCTTCGCCACCGCCATCGAAGAGGACGCGGGCGTCACCATCGACCAGGCGGTGATCAACGCCGTCCACGCCAACTTCCCGTAAGGCACCATCATGGCCCTCACACCGTCATTCGAGGATTTCGAGGCCGCGTGGAACGCGGGCGAAAACCAGGTGGTCTACACCCGCCTCGCCGCCGATCTCGACACCGCCGTCTCGCTGATGCTCAAGCTCACCGATGCGCGCAAGGACAGCTTCATGCTGGAAAGCGTCACCGGCGGCGAAGTGCGCGGGCGCTATTCGATCGTCGGGATGAAGCCGGACCTGATCTGGCGCGCAATGGGCACCACCTCCGAGGTGAACCGACAGGCGCGCTTTGACGGCGACGCTTTTGAACCTTGCGAGGGCGACCCCCTCACCGCCTTCCGCGCCATCCTGGCCGAAAGCAGGATCGACCTGCCCGACGATCTCCCCGCCTCCTCGGCGGGTCTCTTCGGCTACCTCGGCTACGACATGATCCGGCTGGTCGAACACCTGCCCGACGTGAACCCCGACCCCATCGGCCTGCCCGACGCCGTCATGATCCGCCCCTCCGTGGTTGCGGTGCTGGACGGGGTCAAAGGCGACGTGATCCTCGTCTCCCCGGTCTTCCAGTCATCAAACCTCTCGGCCAAGGCCGCCTATGCCCAGGCCGCCGAACGGGTGCAGGACGCCCTGCGCGACCTCGACCGGCAAACGCCCACGAGCCACGACCTTGGCGAGACCGCAGAGATCGGCGAGCCGGTGTCGAATTTCACCCACGAGGGCTACCTCGCCGCCGTGGAGCAAGCGAAAGAATACATCAAGGCCGGCGACATCTTCCAGGTCGTGCCCGCGCAACGCTGGACGCAGGATTTCCCCCTGCCGCCCTTCGCGCTCTACCGCAGCTTGCGTCGCACCAACCCCTCGCCCTTCATGTTCTACTTCAACTTCGGCGGTTTCCAGGTCATCGGCGCCTCCCCCGAAATCCTCGTGCGCGTCTTCGGGAACGAAGTCACGATTCGCCCGATCGCGGGCACCCGCCCGCGCGGCGCAACCCCGGCCGAGGACAAGGCGCTGGAAGAGGACCTGCTCTCCGATCAGAAAGAGCTGGCCGAACACCTCATGCTCCTCGACCTGGGCCGCAACGACGTGGGCCGGGTGGCCAAGATCGGCACCGTGCGCCCGACCGAGGAATTCATCATCGAACGTTACAGCCACGTCATGCACATCGTCTCCAACGTCATCGGCGAGCTGTCCGACGACCACGACGCGCTCTCGGCCTTCCTCGCCGGGATGCCCGCAGGCACCGTTTCGGGCGCGCCGAAAGTCCGCGCGATGGAGATCATCGACGAATTGGAGCCCGAAAAACGCGGCGTCTACGGCGGCGGCGTCGGTTATTTCGCCTCGAACGGCGACATGGACATGTGCATCGCGCTGCGCACCGCCGTGGTAAAAGACGAAAAGCTCTACATCCAGGCAGGCGGCGGCGTCGTTTACGACAGCGACCCCGAGGCCGAGTTCATGGAAACCGTGAACAAGTCCAAGGCCATCCGGCGCGCCGCCGAAGACGCGGGCCTCTTCACCCGCTCCGGCAACAGCTGACCGAAAACGTCACGCGCCCGACCGCGTCTCTTTCCGGTCCGAAATATCCCGGGAGGAGCGTGATCTTTGCCCGCAAAGGTCACGCGTGGAGGGCTGGCCCTCCAAAGCCGCGCGCGCCGCGCGCGGCTCCCCCCTCGCGACGGGCCTCGCCCGGCGCAAACCCTATTGGGCGGCCTCGGCCATCGCCGGGCGAATGATGTTGTCGAGGATCTGAACGGTGATCGGCCCCGCGAAACGCTTCACGACAATCCCGTCCCCGTCGATCACGAAGGTCTCCGGCACGCCGTAGAGCCCCCAATCGAGCCCCGTGCGCCCTTTCGCGTCCTGCACCAGGGCCCGGTACGGATCGCCCAGTTCATCCAGGAACCCCAGCGCCTTCGCCGGGGTGTCCTTGTAGTTCACGCCGTAGATCGGCACGCCTTCCGCTTTTAGCTTGATAAGCTGCGGATGCTCCACCCGGCAGGGCGCGCACCACGAGGCGAAGAAGTTTACCAGCTTCACCTCGCCGTCCTTCAGGGTCTCGACGGCAAAACTCTCGGCGCCGGGGAAATCCGTGACGGTCAGCGCAGGCACCGGCCCGCCCTCGCGCGTCGATTGCAAAGCATCCCCGCCTTCGCGGTTCAGCCCGAACAGGAACAGCGCCGCCAGCGCGACGAAAATCAGGGGCGGCAGGATCATCATCGGTTTCATTTGCGTTTGCCTTTCACGCGGGCTTCGGCCGCCTCCAGGTCCCGGCGGCTCTTGCGCGCCTGCACCCCTGTCACCACGATCAGCGCGACGACCAGCCCGAGCGAGATCACCCAGGACGACACGATGGCGCCCGCGTATTTGCCCAGATCAAGCATCCTGCATCCTTTCGCGCAATTCGATCGCCCGCAGTCGCCGCCTGCGCAATTCGGTCCGCGTGCGGATCAGCACCAGCACCACGAACAAAAACCCAAAGCCCACAAGCGTCAGCACCAGCGGCTGCCAATAGACGTCCGCCACGTTCTCTTCCTGGTCGAGCGACAGCGACGCCCCCTGGTGCAGCCCCTGGTTCCAGAAGTTCACCGCGTACCGGCTGAGGAAGGCAAAAACCGACCCGACGACGGCCAGCACGCTGGTCAGGTCCGCCGCCGTATCCGGGTCTTCGATCGCGGCCCAAAGCGCCATGTACCCGATGTAGAACAGGAACAGGATCAGGAACGAAGTCAGGCGCGGGTCCCAGGCCCAATAGGTGCCCCACATCGGCTCACCCCAGATCGCCCCGGTGATCAGCGCGATCACCGTCATGGTCAGCCCGACCAGCGCGGCCCCCTTGGCCGCGAGCGCGCCGACGTGGTGACGCCGGATCAGCCAGATCAGCGAGGCGACGACCATCATCCCCCAGGCCTGGATGGCCATCGTGGCCGAGGGCACGTGGACGTAGATGATCTTTACCGATTCCTGGAACCCTTCGGCGGCAGGCGTGAAGAAAAAGCCCCAGATCAAGCCGGGGATTACCGTGATCACGGTCAGCCCGATGAACCACGGCAGGGCCTTGCCGGTCCAGCTCATGAACTTCACCGGGTTGGCCCAGGCCCAGAACCAGTTCCACCGGTCGTTTTTCTGTCTGACGCGCGTATCTTCCATGCGTGTTTTCCTATGTGTCCGGGCGGTCGCGAGCAAGCAAAACCACTTCACATCAACGTAGATTGATACGGATCGCCGCGGCGGCCGCGAAGGGAAGAAGCGCAAGGCTCCCTGCCGTAACCCCCGCAAGGATCGCGAAAGTCTGGGCGTAGTCGACCCCTTGGATGGCCCGACGCGCGGTTTCGGCCCCGAACAGCAGCGTCGGAATGTAAAGCGGCAAGACCAGCAGCGACAACAGCAGCCCGCCGCGCTTCAGCCCCACGGTCAGGGCCGCCCCGAAGGTGCCGATCATCGACAAGGCGGGCGTGCCGATCAGGAGCGTCAGGAACACCCAGAGATACCCCTGGCCCGGCAGGCTCATCAGCCCGCCAAAGAGCGGCGCGGCCAGGGTCAGCGGCAGCCCCGTGGTCAGCCAATGCGCCAGCGCCTTCATCGCCACCGCCCCCTCCATCGGGATCGGCGCGGTGGCGAGGATGTCCAACGACCCGTCCTCGAAATCGAGTTGGAAAATCCGGTCGAGCGACAGCAGGCAGGCAAGCAGCGCCCCGACCCAGAGGATACCCGGCGCGATCCGCGCAAGCAGCGCGGATTCCGGCCCGACGCCAAAAGGCACCAGCACCGTGACAATCAGGAAAAACGCCAGCCCAAGACCAAAGCCCCCGCCCGCCCGGAAGGTCAGGCGCAGGTCTCTTACCAGAAGCGCGATCACAGGAAGGCCTCGTCAAAAGCACCCGCGCCGGTCGCGACCACGCTCGGGTCCGCCTTGAACGGCGTCACGTCGAGGATCTCTGCCTCCAGCCCGAGGTCGATATGCGTCGCGATCAGCGCCGCGCCACCGCCCGCCACATGGGCCCCCACCGCCTCCGCAAACAGCGCCACGCTGGCGGTATCCAAGGAAACCGTCGGTTCATCCAACAGCCAGATCGGCCGCCCGGTCACCAGAAGCCGCGCCAATCCCAGCCGGCGTTTCTGACCCGCCGACAGGTTCGCGGCCATCCGGTCCGCGAGGCTCTCAAGGTTCATCTGTTTCAGTGCCGGCACAATGTCGCGGGTCCCATGCACCGAGGCCCAGAAGGCGAGGTTTTCCGTGACCGACAACTGCGCTTTCAACCCATCCGCATGCGCTGCATAGGCAATCGCTTCTGGGGGCAGCCCGACCTCGCCCGCCATCGGCGGCTGAAGCCCGGCCAATGTGCGCAGGAGCGTGGTCTTGCCCGATCCGTTCGGTCCGCGCAGGACCAGAACCTGCCCCGCGCCAAGGGTGAAATCCAGGTGCTCCAACACCGGCACGCCACCGCGCGCCACGGTCAGATCGCGCACGACCAGGTCCATCAGACGGGAAGCGCGGCCAACGCCACGCGCCGACCCTCCGACAGGGTGATGTTATAGGTCCGGCAAGCCGAGGGCGTCGCCATCGCTTCGACCCCGATCCCCACGTCGTCGAGACGGGTGACAAGATCGGCGGGGGCAAAGGCCATCTCGGGCCCCATCCCCACGAACAGCACATCGACCTCGCCTGACAGCGCGAGCAACGTCTCCAGATCGTCCAAGCCCCCCCAAGCGCGCGCGCGCTTGCTCGTCGCGACCATCGGCCCCTCGATCACCTCGCCCGCGACCCGGAAAAACCCGGGACCGTAGCTGTCGACGGGCTGCGCGTCGGGATATGTGATTTCGTGCATTTCCATGGGCCGTGACTAGCGCGAATGACGGGGAAAGAAAAGCGTGACGCACCGCCCTGCGACCATCCTGCACGGGGTCTCAGGTGGCCGAGAAAACCGGCAGGCCCGTCACGATGGCCAAGCCGATCACGCTGTATGCCACCGCGCGATAAATGCGCTCGCGCTCCGGCCTGAACGCCGCCTGCCCCACGGTTATCCCCACCGCGTAAGGAACCGCCAGAACCACGGCCAGCGCCACGTCGCGGCCCCCGATGAGGTTCTGGATCAGCATGTTGACGATGATCCCGATGTCCAGCGCCGCGAGGAACAGGATCGTATTGGCCCGCACCCGCGCCGCGCCATTGGCGCCCGCGAGGTAGAACAGGATCACCGGCGGCCCGGTCAGCCCCGTGGTCCCGCCCAGCACACCTGCCGCCGCGCCAACACCGGCCAGCCCGCCCTTGCGCACCCGGCCCCGGTAACGCCAGCCGGACAGCAGCGCGATCAGCGTCAGTGCTGCCGCGCTGGACACCGCCCAGCGAAGCACCTCCCGATCCACCCATGTCAGAAGCCAGACACCCACCGGCGCGGTCAGCAACGCACCGAGTGCGAGGATACCGACCTCGCCCTTGTCGCCCTCGCGCCATGCCCGCGGCACCATCAGCACCCATGTCGCGACACCTGTAAGCGTCACCGCGGCGATGGCCGTCGGCACAGGCAGGAAAATCGCCCCGGTGGGCATCACGATCAGCGCTGTTCCGAACCCGGAAAACCCGCGCACCACGCCCGCAACGATGAAAACAGCGGCAAGCCAGACGAGGCCCGGGGTGGCCCAGACCTCGTCAAAAAGACCCACTCAGGCGTCCACGTCGCCAAACTGCGTGCCCGCGCCCGCATCGGGCTTGGACCAATCGCGCTTCACACCGAGACGGAGAAGAAGTGCCGAGGCTACGAAAACCGAGGAATAGGTCCCGACGATCACACCCCAGATCATAGCGAAGACGAAGCCACGGATCACGTCGCCGCCCAAGACGAAGAGCGAGATGAGCGCAAGCAGCGTGGTGACCGAGGTCATCATCGTCCGGCTCAGGGTCTCGTTGATCGACAGGTTCAGAACTTCCTTGAAGTCCATCTTCTTGTAACGCCGCAGGTTTTCGCGCACCCGGTCGAAAACGACCACGGTATCGTTCAGGGAATAGCCCACGATGGTCAGAAGCGCCGCGATGGTGGCCAGGTCGAACTGGATACGCAGGACCGAGAAGATGCCGATGGTCAGAGCCACGTCATGGACGAGCGCCGCGACCGCGCCGAGCGAAAACTGCCACTCGAACCTGAGCCAGATATAGACCAGCACCGTTCCGATGGCCGCGAGCACAGCGTAGATCGCCGTCATCACCAATTCGCCCGACACCTTCGGCCCGACGCTTTCCACGCTCGGGAAGGTAATCCCCGGGTCGATGGTCTGAAGCGCCTCCTCGACCGCCTGGATGGTCTCAACCGAAATCGCCTCATCGCCGTCCTGCGCCTGGATACGCACCATGGCGACGTTCTGATCGGGGCCGAAATTCGGATCGAACACCTCGGTGATCGCCACGTCGCCCAGTTGCAGAGGCGCGATGGCGGCCCGGTAGGCACCGACATCCACCGGCTCGACGCTCTCGGTCCGGATCGTTGTCCCGCCCCGGAAGTCGATGCCAAAGTTCAGCCCGATCACGAAGAATGCAAGCACCGAGGCCAGCACCAGCGCGCCGGAGCCAGTCAGGAACAGCTTGGAGTTCTTGAAGAAATCCCAATTCGTCTCTTGGGGCACAAGTCTCAGGCGCATGATCACACCTCCAGCGTTTTGGGTCGGCGGCGCTCGAACCAGATCACCACCATCAGGCGGGTGACGAAGATCGCCGTGAAGACCGAGGTGAGAATGCCAAGCCCGAGCGTCACGGCAAAGCCGCGCACCGGACCCGCGCCCATGATGAAGAGGATACCGGCCGTCAGGAACGTGGTGATATTCGCATCCACGATGGCCGAAAGCGCCTTTTCATAGCCAAGCTCGATGGCCCGCGCCGGACCCCGCCCGGCCTTGATCTCTTCGCGTATTCGCTCGAAAACCAGCACGTTGGCGTCCACCGCCATCCCGATGGTCAAGACGATCCCCGCGATCCCCGGCAGGGTCAGTGTCGCTCCGAGCGCCGAGAGAAGACCGAACATCATGCCGACGTTCAGGATCAGCGCGACGTTGGCGATCATGCCGAACCAGCCATAACTCAGCCCCATGAAGATCAGGACACCCGCGAAGGCCACCATAGAGGCCAACTCGCCGGCCTGGATACTGTCGGCCCCGAGCTCTGGCCCGATGGTCCGCTCTTCGAGAAAGGTCATCTCGGCGGGCAAGGCGCCCGCGCGCAACAGCACGGCAAGGTTGGTCGATTCCTCAACCGTGAAGGCCCCGGAGATGATCCCGGAACCGCCCGTAATGGCCTCGTTGATCCGGGGCGCCGAAATCACTTCCTCGTCCAGCACGATGGCAAAGGGGCTGCCCACGTTCGCGGAGGTATAGTCGCCAAAGAGCCGCGCCCCGTGCGGGTTGAACCGGAAGCTTACCGCAGGCTGGCCGTTCTGGTTGAAACTCGGCTGCGCATCCACGAGATCCTCGCCCGACACGACCGCGATGTCCTCAAGCACGTAATAAACGCCCTCTTCATCCATCGAGGGGTAAAGCACATTGCCCGCCCCGGCACTCGCGCCCGAATCCGTTGTCCGGCTCACCACCGGCTGGAAGGTCAGCCGCGCCGTGGTCCCGATCAGCGCCTTCAACTCGTCGGCGGAGCCAAGCCCCGGCACCTGGATCAGGATACGATCCTCGCCCTGGCGCTGAATGGTCGGCTCCCGCGTGCCCACTTCGTCGACGCGGCGGCGGATGATCTCAAGCGATTGCTGAATGGTCCGGTCGTCGGTGGCCAGTTTTTCGGCCTCCGACAATTGCACCGTGATCACGTCCCCCGACGTGGAGACGACGAAATTCGTCGATCCGGTCCCGGTGATGGTCATCACGGGTTGCGCCAGCGCACGGATCAGCTGCGCCGTATCCTCGATGTTCTCGGGGTTCCCGATCCGGATCTGAAGCGTGCCGTCATCGGTGTCCAGCCGCCGGATGGTCCCGACGATGGACCGGCTTTCCCGAAGCACCGGGAACACCTCCTGCCAGATCGAATCCATCCGCTGCTCATAGACATCCTCGACCTGCACTTCGGCGAGCAGATGCGCCCCGCCCCGCAGGTCAAGCCCGAGGTTCACCAGCGACGAGGGCAGCCATTCCGGCCAGGCCCCGCGCTGCGCCTGAAGCTCTTCAGTGGCCTCCCCCCCGGCAAGCTCGATGGCCTTGACCGCGTCATTGTGGGTCTCGACCCGTGGATAGAACAGGTTCGGCGCCGCATAGGCCAAACCCAGGACCACCAGACCGATGATCACGATCCGTTTGAATAGCGAAATGTTCAGCATCTGGACCCTGCCCTGCCGTTGGAGTGGTGCGCGGGCTTACTTGGCCTCGGCGGGTTCGGTCTTGGACACGACCGACAACACGGCAGCACGGGTCATCCGCACCTTGACGCCCTCGGCGATCTCCACGTCGATCTCGCCGCCGTCCTTGACCTTGGCAACCTTGCCGATGATGCCACCCTGGGTGACGACCTGGTCTCCGCGGCGCAGGTTCTCGCGCATCTTCTCATCGTCTTTCGCCTTCTTTTGCTGCGGGCGAATGAGGAAGAAATACATGATCCCGAAAACGAGAACCATGGGGATGAGCATGGAGTTGAACAGGCCCCCGGCGGGGGCGCCTGCGGCCTGCGCGAAAGCGGGCGATACGAGCATTGTGTGTTCCTTGTCCTGATGGGTGCCCAGCGGCCCCCTTAAGCTGGCGCGCACCCTATATGGGCCCCAATAGGTTGGCAAGCAATGGGCGGCGGAAACCGAGGCGGCCCCTCATGGCCCCCGCGCCCGGTTTCATCGCGATGAAACCGGCCCGAAATCATCGCAATGATTTCGTCCGAGACACCCGCCCAATGGTCCCTTGGCAAAGGCACCCCCGGTCTGTTCAATGCGCGCATTGGGAGAACGTAATGAGTAAAACGAACAAGCCAGCCTCATTCCTCGACTGGATCGGCATCAATTCAGTGCCTGACTATGACAAGGCTCCGAAGACTGGGCGGGTCATTGGCGTTTTCCTCCAAGCACTCGCCCTCTTGATCTTTTTGGTCGCGCTTGCCTTGCTCACCGCGTTTGGCCTTGCGGTCTATAAAGCCATCGCAGCGGGAACCGAGATCGAAGGCGCGGCGATCCGCAATGTTGGCCTCGCCCTTGCCGCAGTCTTTGGCGCACCATTCTTGGTCTGGCGGAGCGTCGTCGCTCAGAAACAGGCCGATATCGCCGAACAGAGCCAAATCACCGAGCGCATAAACAAAGCGGTCGAAAACCTCGGCGCATCGCGCAGTATCAAACGCCAACGACGGCTTTCCAGCGGTGAACTCGCCCACCTGCTCGACGACAACGGCGAACCGGATCTTTCGCAACCGCTTTACGAGGATATCACCGAACCAAACATCGAAGTCCGCATCGGCGCGATCTACGCCCTCGAGCGTATCGCCCAAGACAGCCTGCGCGACCACGTCCAGATCATGGAAATCCTCACCGCCTATATCCGGGAGAACGCGCCCGCTTCGCTAGCCGAAGATTTCCCGGAACCAGAGTGGGACGTCATGCCGGATGACCTGAACCCCGAAGACCGCAAAGCGCGCGAGGCCGCGCGCATGGAGCGTTTCGGGCGGAATCCGTCCGAGTCGAAGGTGTGGCCTTGGGCCCGGAATCTGACGTGCCCCACGGATATTCAGGCCGCCCTGACCGTGATCGGGCGGCGCGAGGCAACCCAAAAGAACAGGGAAAAGGACGACACACGCCTCGAACCGACAGGCTATAGGCTCGACCTACGCCAAACCTGCCTCCAGGGCGCGGACTTGTCCAACACCGACTTGGCCAACGCAGACTTCAAAGCCGCGCGGCTAGAGGGGGCGATCCTTACCAAGGCGCATCTGGAGCGGGCGAACCTCTTCGGGACGCATCTGGAGGGGGCGAGCGGCCACGGGGCGCATTTGGAGGGGGCGCACCTCTTCTCGGCGCATTTGGAGGGGGCTGCACTCTTAGGGGCGCATCTGGAGAGGGCCCACCTCGTCGGGGCGCATCTGGAGGGCGCGGACCTCGACCATGCGCATCTCGAGGGCGCGTCCCTCGTCGAGGCGCATCTAGAGGGCGCAAACCTCGGCAGGGCTCATCTGGAGAAGGCAGACCTACACGGGGCGCATCTGGAGGGCGCAACCCTCGTCGTGACCCATTTGGAGGGGGCGAGTCTAATCCGGGCGCATCTGGAAGGGGCGAACCTCAGCGAAGCGCATCTGGAGGGCGCGGACCTTGGCGGGACGCATCTGGACCAATCCACCGCTTTCCACGCCGCGCATACGAGCCTCGCGGCGCTGCGATCGGTGGATCTCACAGGTATTCGCCTGACCGGCGATCAGATCAATGCTATGTTCGGCGATGCCTCCGTGATCCTGCCTGCGACCATCCCCCGACCTAGCCATTGGCCAAACGACTCTCTCAGCGCGAGACGCTTCATCTATGAATGGGTCGGCTACGAATCCGACCCCGGCGCCTACCGCCCGCCGCAGCACCCCGACCGGCAGTAGCGGCGCACCGCGCGGTGCCGACCCAGAAGTTTACCAATTCGTTATCTGCACGCGCGTATGCACAGATGTCATACACATTGTGCACGCCGGTCATACACCGCCCAAAGGCGGGGTAACGTCGCGCCCGCCCCGGTTACCTTTGCCGCCGTCTTTCCCCCGATTTCACCCTTTCCCCTCCCGGTCTTAATGAGGCATAACCCGCCCGAACGACCATCAAAGGACCCGAGCCATGCACGATATCCGCACGATCCGCGACAACCCCGAGGCTTTCGATACCGCCATGGCGCGGCGCGGTCTGTCGGGCGTGTCGGCCGAGGCCCTGGCCATGGACGAAGCCCGCCGCGCGGCGATCCTCAAGGCCGAAACCGAACAGGCCGAGGCCAACAAGGCCGCCAAGGCGATCGGCGCGGCCAAGGCCTCCGGCGACGAGGCCGAGTTCGAACGCCTGCGCGCCGAAGTCGCTGACAAGAAACAACAAATCGCCGCTCTGAACGAAGAAGCGAAAGAGCTGGACGCCAAGCTCACCGACTTCCTCATGGGTCTCCCCAACGTGATGGCCGAGGATGTGCCGGACGGGGCGGACGAGGACGAGAATGTCGAGATCAAGCGCTGGGGCACGCCCCGCACCTTCGATTTCAAACCGCTCGAACACTACGACCTGCCCGCCGTGAAGGACGGTCTGGATTTCGAAACCGCCGCCAAGCTCTCCGGCTCCCGCTTTGCCGTCCTCACCGGCGCCGTCGCCCGCGTCCACCGCGCGCTGGCCCAATTCATGCTTGATACCCACGTGGTAGAAAACGGCCTGACCGAAGCCATCACCCCCGTCCTCGTGCGCGAAGACATGATGTACGGCACCGGCCAACTGCCGAAGTTCGGCGAGGACAGCTACCAGACCACGAACGGCTGGTGGCTGATCCCGACCGCCGAGGTGACGCTGACCAACTTCGTGAACGGCGAGGTGCTCGACGCGGACGACCTGCCGCGCCGCTACGCCGCCCACACGCAATGCTTTCGCTCCGAGGCGGGCAGCGCGGGCAAGGACACGGCGGGGATGCTCCGCCAGCACCAGTTCGAGAAGGTCGAAATGGTCTCGATCACCACGCCGGACCAGTCCGAGCAGGAACACGATGACATGACTCGCCGCGCCGAAGACATTCTGGAGCGCTTGGGCCTGCCCTATCGCACCGTGAAACTCTGCTCCGGCGACACCGGGTTCGGCGCGCGCCGCACCCACGACATCGAGGTCTGGCTTCCCGGCCAGAACACCTACCGCGAGATTTCCTCGGTCTCCACGACGGGCGATTTCCAGGCCCGCCGCATGAACGCCCGCTTCCGCCCCGAAGCGGGCGCGAAGCCAGAGTTCGTACACACGCTGAACGGCTCCGGCCTCGCCGTCGGACGCTGCCTGATCGCGATTTTGGAGAACGGCCAAGAGGCGGACGGTTCGGTCACACTTCCCGAAGCGATCCGCCCCTACCTGCGCGGGATGACCCGGATCACACCCGAGGGCGTGCTGGCCTGAGCGGCGACACGCGATCAGATGCCCCTTGTTTTCAAGGGGATTTGATGCGTATCAAGGCGCGGAACCGTAAACCCGAGTGAAAGACTCAGGAATCGGGGGAAATGCCTTCGCCGACCCGCGCGGCGCGGCCTCGCCGAGGGACGACGGGACCAGCCTTGGCGACCGCAACGCGCCGACCGCCACCTACGCGATGTTCTCGCCCGCCTTCCACATGGACGAAAAGCTGGGCTGGCGCGGCGGTCAATTCCGCGATGGCCGCGCCGCCACGCTGGAAGATCAGGCGGGCGGTCTCTTGCTCAACCCGATCGAAATGGCCATGGCCGACGAAGCCGCCGTCATCGCCCGCCCGCGCGAAGACCCGGTCTACGGGGCCGCCTTCCCCGCCCTTTTCGGCGGAAACGTTCTGGATGACCCGGCAACCGCCTATCCCGCCGTCACCCAGGCCTCGGCGCGTTCGAGCGCACGGACACCTTAGCGCCGTTTGACAACAAGTACGACCGGTGGCTCCGGGGCGAGGTGGAACTGACGCGGGAAGAGGACCTCGGCCGCAGGTTGTTCTTCTCGCAGCAATTCACCAATTGCGCCGATTGTCACAAGCTGTCCGAGAACGCGATGGACCCACAGGAGACCTTTTCGGATTACCTCTACCACAACATCGGCGTGCCGAAGAACGAGGGCCTCCGTGCCCGGAACGGCGTCGGCCCAGACTTCATCGACCTTGGCCTTGGCGGCCCCGACGCGCTCGACCGGGCCAACGAACAGGGCAAATTCCGCACCCCGACCCTGCGCAACGTCGCCATCACGGCACCCTATATGCACAACGGCGTTTTCGAAGACCTGCGCACGGTCATCCTGTTTTGCGACGCCTACGACACGCGCTCCGAGGCGCGGAAGATCAACCCGGAAACCGGCAAGCCTTTTGGACCGCCAGCCGTGCCGGACACGGTCGCCCAAGACATGCTGGAGGTCGGCCCGGCGCTCGAAGACAACCGCATCGACGCGCTGGTGGCCTTCCTCGAAACACTCACCGACACGCGCTACGAACACCTGCTCGAAGATTGAACCGCGCCGGGACCAGCGGGCCTGCACACGGCCTTGCGGCGCGCCGGAAACCTGCAACCACTGCGCCCCCCACCCGCAAATATCGACGCCCGGAGAAAACCAGAAAACCAGAAAACTGGTTTTCTGGCTTTCCTTTCCAATCAATGTTTTACACGCGAAAATGCACCCGGATTTCCGCGGTCCTTAACGGTTGCGCCCTCTCCCAGCCAGGCCGCGATATTATGGCCCCGCGGGCTTCCAATGCGGCACAGGCCGGGTCCCTAGACAATCTCGTCGATGATCGGGAGGAGCGGGGGTGGCCGCCATCCCATGCGCCGCGCGCGCTCACAGGCGGCCTCGCTCACCTGGTCGACACCAGGTTCCGCCTCGCCCTCCCGCCTGAACAGCACCCGATCCGCCAGCAACGCCCCGTAGAGATTGCTCAAAGCCGGTCGTTGCGCCGCGCCCTTGTCAGGCGCGCTCGCATTCGCCATGTCGCACAATGCTGCAAGCTTGTCCGGGTCGAAACGGATGCCAGCCGCCTCCGCCCCCTCGGCAATCCACCGTGTCGGAAAAGCCGACAACTCCGGGACCCTGCCACCACCGCCGACGATCCGGTGATTCCCCGGGAACCACTCCTGCCGATAGGGGCGGTCCGGATCATCCCCGTTCAACCGATCCAGGTTGGCCCAGGGCGCGGGCGGGAAATGGCGACGGCGTTCGTCGATGGCGACCGCGTGTCGCGCCGCCGAAACGGATGACGACAGGTCCGCGTCGTGGAAGGCATAGCGTTGGTTGGTGATCCGGCTGATCAGGCCCAAGAACCCTGGCAAACCCAGCGCCCCCACCGTGTCCCAGACCCCGACATAGGCGAGTTTCAACCGCGCCGCCCCCGGCGTCCCCCGCCCATGTTCGCGCCGCCAGAGCACATCCAGATGGCTCGTCGGCGTGTTCGGCGACAGGCGCGCCCGCATGTCGAGCACAACGGCGCTATCCGGGTGCGAATAGGCTGGCAGGTTGTCCAACAGCTCCGCGTCGGTCATCTCGGATCGCGGTTTGACCGGGCCCGCGCCCACACGCATTTGCGCATCACCCCGTTCGCGGTATTGCTGCATCGCTTTCGGGATCAAGTCGGTGCGATCCTTGGGCGGAATACCCATGGTCCGGATCAGGCCCGCCAAGGATCTCGCGGAATAGGCACCACGCGAGAAGCCGAAAATGTAAATCTCATCGCCGGGTTCATGAAGGAAAATCAGGTGGCGGTAGGCTTCCTCGATCCGGTCGTCCAACCCCCAGCCGAACGCCCCGCCAAAAAGCCGGTCCATCGCGCGCGACGCCTTGGTCACACCCTGTCCGATCCCGACACCGGGCAAATAGACCGGCACCTGCGCCACCCCGTCGGGCGCAACAGACGGCAGGGATTGCGCCAGCCGCACGACGTGAGTTGGCGTCTTGGCATCGTGGCGATTCCACGTGCCGTCACAGAAGATGGCGATGCGTTTCATGGCTGGCGCAAGAATGGCCCAGCCCGGTCATCCCGGCAAGTGTGGGTGCCCGAACCCGGTGCGTCTCACAAAGTCAGCGTCACGCCCCGACGACCGGCAAGATCGGTGAAGAACTGCCAGGCCACGCGACCCGATCGCGCGCCGCGCGTTGCCTGCCATTCGATGGCCTGGGCGCGCAGGTCATCCTCCGCGATCTCGACCCCGTAGGCGTCGCAATAGCCCCGGATCATGGCGAGGTATTCGTCCTGATCGCAGGGATGGAACCCCAGCCACAACCCGAAACGATCCGAGAGCGACACCTTTTCCTCGACAGCCTCAGACGGGTTGATCGCGCTGCCACGTTCGTTCTCGATCATGTCGCGCGGCATCAGGTGGCGGCGGTTCGAGGTGGCGTAGAGCACCACATTCTCGGGCCGCCCTTCGATCCCGCCATCCAGCACCGCCTTGAGCGATTTGTAATGCTGGTCGTCTTGCGAGAACGACAGGTCGTCACAAAACAGGATGAACCGGGCCTCGACGCCGCGCAGCCGCTCCAGAAGCCGCCCGACAGAGGGCAGGTCTTCGCGCTGAAGCTCCACGATCCTGAGCGGCAGGCCCTCGGCAGTCACCGCGCCGTGCACCGCTTTGACGAGCGAGGATTTTCCCATCCCGCGTGCCCCCCAGAGCAGCGCGTTGTTCGCGGGCAACCCACGGGCAAACTGGCGGGTGTTCTCCAGCAGCGTGTCGCGCGACCGGTTCACCCCGACGAGCAGCGATATATCAACGCGAGACACATGCTCGACGGGCACCAAGCGGTCCGGATCGACGTGCCAGACAAAGGCCTCGGCGGCGTCGAAATCCGGGCTTGGCACCGGGGCCGGAGACAGACGTTCCAGCGCCGCGGCAATCCGGGTGAGGCTTTCGTCCGACATCAGTCCTTGTTCACCATGCCGGGATCGTCGTCCCCGTCATCATCATCATCGTCATCAGGTTCGCCGTCGCCAAGGTCTTCGTCGTCATCTTCATCGAATTCCTTGAGAAGCGGATCTTCCTCTTCCTCGGCGTGCTCGGTGGCGTCAGACGTCGCTTCGTCCTCGTCTTCATCCTCGTCATCCTCGAACCACAGCCCTTCGGCCCGCAGCCGCGCTTCACGCTGTCGTTCGACGCGTGCGACGAGGTGGATGGAAATCTCGTAAAGCCCGTAGACCACGATGAACAGGATCACCTGCGTGGTGACATCCGGCGGCGTTACGAGTGCGGCCACGGTCAGGATACCGACGACGGCGTATTTGCGTGTCGAACGCAGGCCGTTCGCGGTTGCGAGCCCGGCTTTCCCCATAAGCGTCAAGAGAACGGGAAGCTGGAAACAGATGCCAAAGGCCACGATCATCTTGAGCGTGATGTCGAGACTTTCGTTCACCTTACCCTGAAACACGATGTCGATGCCCTTGCCCGCCACATCGGTCGGCTCTTCACCGGCGAGATAGGCGGCCACGACGGACGGCAGGTCCGCAAAGCCCAGGAAAAAGTTCATCGCCAGCGGCACCACGACATATTGCGCGAAGGCCGCGCCCGCGAGAAACAGGAGCGGCGAGGCGATGAGGAAGGGCAGAAAGGCTTCTTGTTCGTTCTTGTAAAGACCCGGCGCCACGAAGCGCCACATCTGGAACGCGATCACCGGGAAGGCGAGCATCAGGCCGCCGACCATCGAGATGCGGATCAGGGTAAAGAAGTATTCCTGCGGGGCCGTGAACTGCATTACCGGGTTCGGGTTGCCCAGCGAGCGCATGGTGTTCTCGATCGGGATCAGCAGGAAATCGAGCACCTGCCCGCCCACCGTGAACACCAGGATCATCGCGACGAGGAACGCGATCACAGAGTAAATCAGCCGCGTGCGCAGCTCGGCCAGATGCTCGATCAGCGGGGCGGAGCTTTCTTCGATCTCGTCGGTGTCGCTCATTCAGAGGCAGCCTTCTTGGCGGGAGCTTTCTTCGCCGCGGGTTTCTTCGCCGCGGGTTTCTTCGCGGCGGGCTTTTTCGCGGTTGTCTTTGTCTCCGAGGTCGACCCGGAGGCCTTGGTCGTGGGTTTCTTCGCGGTCGTCTTGGGCTTCGTGGTCGTTGCCTTGGAGCCGGACGACTTCGAGGTGGGTTTGGTGGCCGTCGACTTCGAGGTGGTGGAGGACTTGGCAGTCGCCTTCTTGGCCGGCGCTTTCTTGGCAGCTGGTTTCTTCGCCGCCGGTTTGTCGTCCTTCGCCGCCGCTGCAGCCTCGGCCTCCGCGCGCTCTTTCTCGATCTTGGCAGTGCCGGTTTTCTTGGCCGCTTCCCGGATCTTGCGCGCGTCTTCTTCGCGCTCCGGGTCCACCGATTTCGGCTCTTTCACATCCGCCTTGCCCGAAGGCTTGTTCGGATCCCATTTCTCGAAACTGGTGGCCGCGTCGTTGAGCTTGTCCAACCCGAATTTCTTCGGGTTCGAAGCGGCTTTCAGCCCGTCAGCGGCGTCTTTCATCCCCGACTGGTCGGCAGCATCGTTCATCGCGCGGGTAAATTCCTTACCCAGCGCGCGCGCTTTCGCCGTGAACCGGCCAAGCGTACGGAACAGACCCGGAAGGTCTTTTGGCCCCACAACGATCAGCGCAACAATGCCGATCAGCAGAAGCTCGGTCATACCGATGTCGAACATGGAAAGCCTTTCGCGTCAGACGATAGAGGGTCGGGCTTACGCCTTGTCCTTTTCGCCTTCCGGCGTCACGTCTTTTGCGTCCTCGGCTTTCTGCTCTTCGATCTCGGCCTTGCCTTCGTCGATGCCCTTCTTGAACGAGGTGATGCCTTTGCCCACTTCGCCCATCAGGGACGAGATTTTGCCGCGCCCGAAAAGGACCAGAACCACGACGGCGATCAGGATGAGGCCCGGAAGCCCGATATTGTTCAGCATTGGAAGTCTCCCTATCGGACAGTCCCACCTGTCCGAGAAAATTTTCGTCACCTGTATTTATTGACTCCACCGCAAAGATCAAACCCCCAAAGGGGGTCACTCGGCAATAAAATGCATGTGTGAATGCTTATCAGGCAGGCTTTGGCCGGGCCGGGAAGACGAAACAGCGATCCCGACGCACCGCGATCCACAGGACAGTGCCCTCTTTCGGCAGGAAAACATTGGGAACGGTCGCCTTGAGTCGGCTGCCGTCATCGAGCGTGAAGCCCACGATGCTTTCGTTGCCCACGAACCGCGCCCGCTTCACCGTCGCCCTTGCCCAGACCCCGTGATCCGGGCTCGGCGCAGGCCCCTGCCCGCCCCGATCGAAGTCGATCTTGAGATGCTGGGGCCGGATCACGATCTCCACCTCAGACCCATCGGGGTAGCCCGGAGCGAGGAATTGACCGAAGGCCGTGTCGGTGAGCGCCCCCTGCACGGTGCCTTCTATGACATTGATGTCCGAGAAGAACCCGGCGGCCTCCCGGTCCACGGGCGCGTTGTAGATGTTATAGGGCGCGCCGCGCTGCACGATCTTGCCCCTGCGCATCAAAAGGATCTCATCGGCCATGCGCATGGCCTCTTCGGGTTCGTGCGTAACCAGCAGAACCGCGGTGCCCTCATCCTTGAGCACCGCCAGCGTTTCATCGCGGATGTCGTCGCGCAGACGGTTGTCCAGACCCGAGAACGGCTCGTCCATCAGCATGATCTTGGGCTTCGGCGCCACCGCGCGGGCCAGCGCCACCCGCTGCTGCTCGCCGCCCGACAATTCGTGCGGATAGGCGTCCAGATAGCGGATCAGCCCCACTTTCTCCAAAAGCTCCCGCACCCGCAGGCGCTTTTCCGTCCGCGTTCCCGTCAGACCGAAGGCCACGTTGTCACCCACCGACAGATGCGGAAACAGCGCGAAGTCCTGAAACATCAGCCCGGTATGGCGTTCTTCCGGCGGCACCATGTGCCCGGCACCCGCGATCAGCTCGCCATCCATGCGAATCTCGCCCTCGTCGAGCCGCTCAACGCCTGCGATGATCCGAAGCGTCGTGGATTTGCCGCAGCCCGATGGCCCCAGAAGACAGGACACCTGCCCCGGCATGACCGTCAGGGACACGTCATCCACCACCGGTCGCCCCCCAAAGCGCCGGGTGATGGAAGTGATCTCAAGCCGTGGTGTCGTGCTCACGCCAACCTCTTGGATACCCGATGAAAATGATCGGGCTTCGGTGGGAGATAGCAGCCCCGCGCGCAGGCGGCAAGCAGGGGGCCGTCCCCGCACTTGCGACAAATGGACGGCCCCGCTGTTCTCCGCCGGATTTTCGTGAAACGGCGCGTGTCGCCGCCCCGATCACATGGTGACGTTCACTTCACCGCCATCTGCAAGCAGGTTCTGCCCGGTGATGAACCCCGCCTGTTGCGAGCACAGGAAGGCGCAGGCCGCGCCGAACTCCTCGGGCGTCCCGTCACGCCCCATGACCGAGGCCTCCAGCCGTTTCGCCCGCGCTTCGTCGAAACTCACGCCCTGCTGCTCCGCCGCCCGCGTATCGAGCCCCTTGACCCGGTCGGTGTCGTGCATCCCCGGCAGGAGGTTGTTCATGGTCACGCCCGAGCGCGCGATCTGGCGCGACGTGCCCGCGACGTAGCCGGTCAGACCGGCGCGCGCCGAATTGGACAGGCCCAGCGCCGGGATCGGTGCTTTCACGGCACGCGACGTGATGTTGACCACCCGGCCCCAGCCACGCTCCATCATCCCCGGCACCAGCGCCTTGATCAGCGCGATGGGGGCCAGCATGTTGGCATCGAGCGCCGCGATGAAATCCTCCCGGTCCCAATCGGTCCAGACGCCCGGCGGCGGACCGCCCGCGTTATTGACCAGGATGTCCACGTCTCCCGCAGCCTCCAGGAGCTTGGCGCGGCCCTCTTCGGTCGACACGTCTGCGGCGACGGCCACGACCTCGACCCCGTATTGGTCGCGAATCTCCTGCGCGGTCTTTTCCAACTCGTCCGCCGTGCGCGCGTTTATGACGAGGTTCACGCCATCCGCCGCAAGCGCCTCGGCGCAGCCCCGGCCCAAGCCCTTCGAGCTTGCACAGACCAATGCGCGTTTCCCTTTGATCCCCAGATCCATCTCACGTCCTCCGTTTCGATTTGCCCTTCGCTACCACCGGGGGGACGATTCGCCCATATAGGGGTGGAGAACCAATCCTCCGGCGACCGCACCTCTGTTGTGCGGGGATCGACAATAGCCGCAAAATCTCGTGATGTTCCGGCCGGTTATCAAGCACTTGTTGACCATTCATCCGGCCCGACTGTATCCTCTCCCCCTGCGACACCGTTACGGCTGGGGGGCCTGTGGCGGGATTGACCGCGCGAGGGATGCTGCCATGACTGACACCGCCACCGAGGGTCCGGAGACCCAAGCCTACCTGCCGATCCGCCACTTGCCCGTCTACCGGGCAGAGACGTTTCGCGTGACCCACGGGGTAAACGAGGGCGATCCGCTTTCGGATGCCTCGGACCTGGTCCTCGATGACAGCTACGAGCTCAGCGAAGGCCACACGCCCGACCGCCTCGCGCTCGCCATGGGCAAAGGCGGCGCGCTCTCCGTCGCCGCCACCAGTGGCATCGGTCAGACCGGGGCGCCCGCGTTTCTCGATAGCCTCGTCACCTTCATGACCCCGTCCCGCGACACGCTGGAGGCGCTGATCTTCGTCGAAGTAAACGAGGCGGCCGGCACCATTTCCGAGGTCTACCTCCACCCCTTGGGACCGATCGACCCGAAAACACCCTACACGCTGGTCACCATCGACCGCGAAACCGGCCACAAGCGGCTCGCCGAAAGCGCCGCCGTGGCCTTCGTGCGCGGCACCTGCATCACGATGAGCGACGGACGACAGGTTCCCGTTGAAGACCTGGCACCGGGCGACCGCGTGCTCACCCGCGACAGCGGTGTGCAGGAGGTGCGCTGGGTGGGCATCCAGACCGTCCGCGCCGAGGGGGCTTTCGCACCGATCACCATCGCCGCCGGGGCGTTGAACAACGACCGCGCCCTCACGGTCAGCCCGAACCACCGCCTGTTCATTTACCAGCGCATTGCCGCCCTCAACGCGGGCCAGCGTGAACTTCTGGTGAAAGCAGGGCTCTTGGTCAACGGCACCACCGTGACCCGCGCCAACGGTGGTTTCGTCGACTATGTCCAGGTCCTCTTCGACCGGCACGAGATCATCTACGCCGAAGGCATCGCCGCCGAGAGCCTGTTCGTCGATGACACGACACGCCCCGCCCTGCCCGACGAGGTCACAAGAAAGCTTCAGGGCGAACGCCCCTCCGACTACCCCTTGGGGGCCATCGAGTTGCGCGAGGGCGACGTGAAACGCCGACCCGACATGGTGGAAATGCTGCGCAGGGTCTCCGCGACCTGACCTGCTTCTTCGTTGCCGAAATACTTTGGGGGTCCGGGGGCAAAGCCCCCGGTTGATCGGGGGGGGGGGTCCGGGGGCAAAGCCCCCGGTCGGTCGTGGTGGCGCAGCCACCGCGAAACCTCAATCCTCCCGCAACGCCGCGATCAATTCGCCCTTGTCCATATCCGAGCGCCCCTCGACCCCGATCTCCTGCGCGCGCTCGTAAAGCTCGTCCTTGGTCCAGTCCTCGTAAGGCGACGCCTTGCCGCCTTTCTTGAACGGATGCTGGCGGTCGTTTGCCTTGGCATTGGCGATCCGCGCGGCTTTTTCCTTGCTCATCCCGTCATCGCGCAGGTCCTGGTAGAGCTTGTCGTCCTTGATCGTCGGTCCATGGTCTTTCGTCATGGCAAATCTCCTTTCCCGAATTAACGCATCCCGCCCCCCTGCCGTTCCGCTTGCCCCGCCCTGCCCCCGCGAATATATCGCCCCCATGCTGGACGCCGTAAAACCCAACCGCCCCGACCTGCCCGCCGAGATCGCCCGGCGGCGCACCTTCGCTATCATCTCGCACCCGGATGCGGGCAAGACGACGCTGACCGAGAAATTCCTGCTCTACGGCGGTGCGATCCAGATGGCCGGCCAGGTGCGGGCCAAGGGCGAGGCCCGGCGCACGCGCTCGGACTTCATGCAGATGGAGAAAGACCGGGGCATCTCGGTCTCCGCCTCCGCCATGTCCTTCGACTTCGACAGCTACCGTTTCAACCTCGTGGACACGCCCGGCCACTCGGACTTCTCCGAGGACACCTACCGCACCCTCACCGCCGTCGATGCCGCCGTCATGGTGATCGACGGGGCCAAGGGCGTGGAAAGCCAGACGCAAAAGCTGTTCGAAGTCTGCCGAATGCGGGACCTGCCGATCCTGACGTTTTGCAACAAGATGGACCGCGAAAGCCGCGACACCTTCGAGATCATCGACGAAATCCAGGAAATGCTGGCGATCCACGTCACGCCCGCCTCCTGGCCCATCGGCGTCGGGCGCGATTTCCTGGGTTGTTACGACATCTTGAACGACCGGCTCGAACTCATGGACCGCGCCGACCGCAACAAGGTTGCCGAGAGCATCAAGATCGACGGGCTGGACGACCCGAAACTGGCCGAACATGTGCCCGCGCACCTTCTGGAGCAACTGCGCGAAGAGCTGGAAATGGCCACCGAGCTCCTGCCGAAAATGGACCCGGCCGAAGTGCTCGCCGGTCAGATGACCCCGATCTGGTTCGGCTCCGCCATCAATTCCTTCGGCGTGCAGGAACTGATGAAAGGCATCGCGGATTTCGGCCCCGAGCCGCAGCCGCAATCTGCCGAACCCCGTCAGATCAGCCCGGAGGAAACCAATGTCACGGGCTTTGTCTTCAAGGTGCAGGCCAACATGGACGCCAAGCACCGCGACCGCGTGGCCTTCGTGCGCATGGCCTCGGGCCACTTCAAGCGCGGCATGAAGCTGACCCATGTGCGCACCAGGAAACCCATGGCAATCTCCAGCCCGGTGATGTTCCTCGCCTCCGACCGCGAATTGGCGGAAGAGGCTTGGGCGGGCGACATCATCGGCATTCCCAACCACGGCCAACTGCGCATCGGCGACACGCTCACCGAAGGCGAAGCCCTGCGCGTGACCGGCATCCCCTCCTTCGCACCCGAGCTTTTGCAAGGCGTGCGCGCGGGCGATCCGATGAAGGCCAAACACCTTGAAAAGGCGCTGATGCAATTTGCCGAAGAAGGGGCCGCCAAGGTTTTCAAACCCAACATCGGCTCGGGCTTCATCGTCGGCGTCGTCGGCCAGCTTCAATTCGAGGTGCTGGCCAGCCGGATCGAGATGGAATACGGCCTGCCGGTTCGCTTCGAGGCCTCGCAATTCACCTCCGCCCGCTGGGTCACGGGGCCGAAAGCCCAGCTCGACAAGCTGATCGAAGCGAACAAGCAGCACATCGGCTACGACAACGACGGCGACCCGGTCTTCCTGACCCGCCTGCAATGGGACATCGACCGCGTGGAACGCGACTACCCCGAGCTGAAGCTCTCCGCCACCAAGGAGTTGCACGGGGAGTGAGTTGCGGCTTGTTTCGGCACCGTACCTATCACCGCAAGAGCCATTTCGTATGACCGACACAATCCCCCGCTCCATTGTTGCCGACGCTCTCGGCGTCGGCACGGACGCCCTGCCCGAGGGTGATCTGCCGACGGAGCGCTTCGGGCAAAGGTTCATGATGTTCCTGCGCGACACCTTCGACGACGACCTGCGCGCCCATCCTGAGGACTGGACCGCCGCCGTCGCATCGCACCTGGCCGAGCATAACCCTGCGCTATCATTGGCCACGCTCCGCGCCACGCTGGCCGCCGCCGAAACGCCCGAAGACATCGCGGCGGTTGCGGGAGGTCCGCTCTCCGAACTCATCGCCTTGCACGGCGCTGACCTCCTGCCGGACCTTGAAACCCTTTCCCGAACCGCGCCCCGTTTCGCGCTTGCGCTGTCGGCGGTGGCACCGGACGGCGGCAGCCCACTCCTCTGGGCGCGGGTGCAAGCCATGACCGGCTCAGTCCTGATCGAGGACGACCAAATACCTGGCCCAGGGGGTCTATGAACGCGGCACGGCGGCAATCGACCGCGCAATGAAATGGTGATGCTTGTATCGCGCCCGCGCGCCGTTAAAGTGCGCTCAACGACGGACAAAAAGAGGCTCGACATGATCCGCCCCATCACCGCGACCAGCACTTTCGCCCTCCTCGCCACCGGCGCCGCCACCACGCCCGCCTTGGCCAACGACGATCCCTGGGCCGTTCTCTCGAACATCCAGATCGAGGAAATCATCGAAGGCAACAGCTACCGCGCGGTCAAAACCTACCCGGCGGAAATCGAAAACGGCGTCGAGAAATTCGCCATCACGGGCTACGCCGTGCCGCTCACGCTCGACCCGACCAAACCGACCGCGCAGCTCATGCTGGTGTCTGATATGGGCGATTGCCCGTTCTGCGGCTCGTCCGAGCACGCCGGTCAGCTCCAGGTCGATCTGGAAGACCCGATCCTGATCGAAGAAGGCCAGCGCCTCTCGGTCGTCGGATCGCTCGAACTGATCCACGACCCGGAAACCTGGCAATCCGCGATCATGCGCGGTGCACGTATCACCGGATCATGAAAAACGGGGCCGCGCGGGCCCCGTTTCTCGTTTTATCCTTGGTGCCTAAGCGATCGTCACTTCGCTGGTAATCTCGCAATCGAGAAGCATCGAGACCGGACACTCCTGCTCCGCCGCCTTCGCCGCGTCCTTGATCTTGCCCGCGTCCCCATCGGCTTTGATCGTCACCTCGAGATGGGCTTTCACGATCTTGGGCCCATCGGACATATCAAGCGAAATCGTCGACTTGGTCGAAATGTCGTCGGGCACAATGTCGCTCTCGCCCAGGATGTTGGCCAGCGCCATCGAGAAACAGGCCGCATGGGCCGCGCCCAGAAGCTCTTCGGGGTTCGTGCCCGGTTCACCCTCGAACCGCTTCTTGAAGCCGTAGTTGACCTTGTCCAGCACGCCGCTTTCGGACGAAATCGTCCCGGTGCCGTCCTGCAACCCGCCTTGCCAGTTTGCGGTGCCAAATTTCCGGATCATGCGTTGTCTCCTTTTCCTGTGCCTGACCCAACGTCCCGAAACCGCTCCTGTTCCCGGTTTTCTTGACTGTCCCGGCGTTGAAGCGTAAACCGCCCCCACAAGGGAAGTTCGGCAATCCGGCCGAACGGGCCGCGCGGGAACATGCGGCCAGAAACGCCGCAACCCATGAAAGGCATCTCTTTGACTAAATTCTCCGATCTGAACCTCTCTCCGAAAGTCCTCAAGGCTGTCGAGGAAGCAGGCTACGAAACCCCGACACCGATTCAGGCGGGCGCCATCCCCCCGGCCCTCGAAGGCCGCGACGTTCTGGGCATCGCCCAGACGGGCACCGGCAAAACCGCCTCCTTCACCCTGCCCATGGTCTCCATGCTGGCCCGTGGTCGCGCCCGCGCCCGGATGCCCCGCTCGCTCGTGCTCTGCCCGACGCGGGAGCTGGCGGCACAGGTAGCCGAGAACTTCGACACCTACGCCAAGCACGTGAAATTGACCAAGGCGCTCCTTATCGGCGGCGTGTCGTTCAAGGAACAGGATCAGCTCATCGACCGTGGCGTCGACGTGCTCATCGCGACCCCCGGCCGCCTGCTCGACCATTTCGAGCGCGGGAAGCTGCTCCTGACCGGCGTGCAGATCATGGTGGTGGACGAAGCCGACCGGATGCTCGACATGGGCTTCATCCCCGACATCGAACGTATCTTCGGCCTCGTGCCCTTCACACGACAGACACTGTTCTTCTCGGCCACCATGGCCGGCGAGATCGAGCGCATCACCAACACCTTCCTGTCCAACCCGGCCCGCATCGAAGTGGCCCGTCAGGCGACAACAGCCGAAAACATCGCGCAGGAGGTTTGCCCGTTCAAAGCCTCCCGCCGCGACCGCGCCGCGACAGAGAAACGCAACCTCCTGCGCGCGCTGATCGACAAGGAAGGCGAGGCCTGCACCAACGCGATCATCTTCTGCAACCGCAAGACGGACGTGGACGTGGTGGCGAAAAGCCTCAAGAAATACGGCTATGACGCGGCCCCGATCCATGGCGACCTGGACCAGTCGAAGCGCATGGAAGTGCTCCAGGGCTTTCGCGACGGCACGCTTCGGTTCCTCGTAGCCTCCGACGTGGCCGCCCGCGGTCTCGACGTGCCCGCGGTGAGCCACGTGTTCAACTTCGACGTGCCGGGCCATGCCGAGGACTACGTGCACCGCATCGGGCGCACGGGCCGCGCCGGGCGCAACGGCAAGGCGATCATGATCTGCGAACCGCGCGACGAGAAAAACCTCGACGCCGTGGAACGCCTGATCGAAAAACCGATCCCGCGCATCGACAACCCCCTCGGGGGAACAACGACCGAAGCCCCTGCCAAGGCCGACGAGGCGAAGGCCGAAGAGAAGCCCAGGCGCACGCGGAGCAGCCGGTCGAAAAAAGACGAGGCGCCCAAGGAGGCCACGGAAGCAAAGCCCGAGGTGCAGGACGCTCCGAAGGAAAAAGCGCCCAAGGCCCGCGAAGACAGCCCCCGCGAAGAGCGACCCACCCGCAGCCCCCGTGGCCGCGGCAAAGGCAATGATCGGGGTGGCAAATCCCAGGGTGGCGGGAAATCCCCGATGGGCATGGGCGACCACCTGCCCGAATTCATCGCCAAGAGCTTCGAGGAACGGCGCGAGGATTGATCCTCGCGTCCCGCCCGGCAATCCGCAAACCACGCCTGCGGCTTTTTCGGAAAACCCGGGCTTGGCGTCCGCGCCTGATCTTCTTCGTTTCAAAAATACTTAAAGCGTTCCGCCAAAAGCCTGCCTAACTGGTTTTTGGCGGAGCGCGCGCAACGCTCATATGAAGCGCTGCGCCCCGCTTCATCCCTGTCCCAGGTATAATGCGGGACGCTTTGAGGAGGTCTGGAGGAGGATCCTCCAGACGTGGCGCAGCCACGTGCCACCGCGACGCGCGTCAGCGCGGCGCAAACCCTGCGCGGGCGGCCCCGCCGCCCGCACCGCTTAGCGGCGGGTCAAGCCTCCAGGCGGCTGATCACCACCGTGCACTCGGGTTTCTTGCCAATCTCGTCCAGCGTGGATTTGCGCGCAACCCGGCGCAGCTCTTCTTCCAGCTTGTCGTCGTCGCGCAGCGTCTTGTCCGCCGCCCGCATCAGGAACTGGTTCAGGTCCTCTTCCAGCACGTCGACCAGCGGCGCGTTGGAGGTTCCGGTCTCGGCCAGCCCCATGACCTCGACCCAGGGCTCGCCCACCGGCTCGTCGTCTTCTAAGATCACGTTGACGATCACATGACCGTTAAGCGCCATACGGATACGATCGCGCACGATCCCGTCCAGCGCGCCGATCAGCACCTTTCCGTCCAGATACACCCGGTCGGCTTCCACATGCTCCACCACATGCGGCTCGGCGCGGGTCAGATCGACCATCGCGCCATTCACCGCCACCACGGATTTGAACCCGTTCTCACGCGCCAGTCTCGCATGTTCGCGCAGATGCCGGTGCTCACCGTGCATCGGCACGATCGTCTCCGCGCCGACGATCCGGTGCATGGTCTCCAGGTCGGGCCGGTTGGCATGGCCCGAGACGTGGTAACGGTCGTCATCCGCGACGATATCGACCCCCATCTCGGAAAACGCGTTCAAAATCCGGATCACGCCGCGCTCGTTGCCCGGAATGGTCTTGGAGGAAAACAGGAACATATCCCCCTCCCGCATCTGGAGCCCGAGGTATTTGCCCCGCGCAAGCTGCGCCGTGGCCGCGCGGCGTTCGCCCTGCGACCCGGTCACGATCAGCATCAGGTTCTCACGCGGAATATCGCGCGCATCTTCCGGCGTGACGGTCGTTGGGAAGTCCTCCAACACGCCGGTCTCCACCGAGGCTTCGATCATCCGTCGCATCGCCCGGCCCAACAGGCAAACCGAGCGTCCCGCCGCCCTGCCCGCTTCCGCGAGCGTTTTCACCCGCGCGACGTTGGAGGCGAAAGTCGTCGCCACCACCATATGCGGCGCGCCCGCGATCAGCTTGGTGATCTCGCCGCCCAGCTCGCTCTCCGAACGACCGGGCTTCGGGCTGAACACGTTGGTCGAATCGCACATCAAGGCCCGGACCCGGCCCTTGGTGGCCTCTTTCCACAGCGCCTCGTCAAACGGCTCGCCCACGCCCGGATCGCGGTCGATCTTGAAGTCACCCGTATGCGCAATGCGCCCCGCCGGTGTGTCGATGACGAGACCCGAGCTTTCCGGGATCGAATGGCTGATCGGCACGAAGGACACCTTGAACGGCCCCGCTTCGGTGGTTGCCGGGAACGGCTCGACCACGGCCACCTCGTCGGGGTTCTGGCCCGCTTCCTCCATCTTGCGTTGCGCGTGATGTGCCGTGAAGGCGCGCGCATAAACCGGCACGCGCAGCTCGGACCAGAGCCGCCCCACGGCGCCCACATGGTCTTCGTGCGCATGGGTGATGAAAATCGCCTCCAGCCGGTCGCGGTTCGCGATCAGCCAGGCGGTATCGGCCATGATCAGGTCCACACCTGGCGTCGTGTCCATGTCCGGGAAGGTCACGCCAAGGTCCACGAGGATCAGCCGCTCCTTCCCGGGCGCGCCGTAGCCATAGACATAGGCGTTCATGCCGATTTCCCCGGCACCGCCGAGGGGAAGGTAGATCAAGCGATCTTTGCTCATAGGTTGCCCTGCTCTTCGTTATATTCGTAAATGATTTTCAGACCGTGCATGGTCAGGTTGTCCTCGAAATGATCGAAGACCGGCGCGTGGCTCTGGAACAAGGGCGCAAGCCCCCCGGTTCCCACCACTTTCATCTTCATTCCATGTTCTTCCATGATCCGGCTGGATATCTCCTTGATGAGGCCGACATAGCCCCAGAAGATGCCCGACTGCATACAGGCGACGGTATTGGTCCCGATCACTTTTTCGGGGTGCGTGATGTCGACGTGCGGAAGCGCGGCGGCCGCCATGTGCAAAGCCTCCAGCGACAGGTTGACCCCCGGCGCGATCACGCCGCCGATATAGGCCCCGTCGGTGTCGGCCACGTCGAAGGTCGTCGCGGTGCCGAAGTCGACGATGATAAGGTCACCACCGTAGTGATCGAACCCCGCCACGGTATTCACCAACCGGTCCGGGCCAACCGCCGTCCCCGCGTCCACCCGCACCTCGATCGGAAGCAGGCAATCCTCGCGCCCCACGACCAGCGGGCGCAGCCCGAAGAACCGGTCGGTGAACACCCGAAGGTTGAACACCACGCGCGGCACGGTGGACGAAATGATGACGCCTGTCACGTTCGGCTCCACCCCGTGGTGCTTCATGAGCGTCGAGAACCAGACCCAGTAAGCATCCGCCGTCCGCTGATGCGCGGTGGACGTGCGCAGCGTGCACACCGTCTCTCCCGCGTCCCAGAGCGTGAACACGGTGTTTGTATTGCCACAGTCGATGGTCAGCAGCATGAGAGCCCTCCCGGCTCTAGAAAAAAACGTCCCCCGCTGCGATGCAGCGTTCGCCCTTGGACGTTGATAGGACAAGTCGCCCCTCCTCGTCCACCGTGCGGAAGGTTCCGGTAATCTCGTCGTTGGGCAAACGTGCCGTCACTTGCTGCCCCAAACGCGCCGCGCGGGCGAGCCAGGCCTGGCGGATCGGCGCGAAACCGTAGGAGACAAACTGCGCGTCCCACTTGGCAAAGGCCGGCGCCAGGGCTTCGAGGAAATCCTCGGGCGTCACGGCCAACCCGAACTCACCCGAGAGCGCCACGGGCGGCACCGCCCCGGCCTCCAGAACATCCGGTGTCGGGGCGGAGGCAAGATTGACGCCGATCCCGATCATCACGCCCGTGATGCGGCCCTGGTCCGTGAGGCTTTCCAGAAGGATGCCGGCGCATTTCCCGCCGTTCAAAAGCACGTCGTTCGGCCATTTGAGCGCGAAGGCCTCGGACCGCCCCGTCAGGGTCACGAAAGCCTCGTCCAATGCCACCGCCGCGACGAAAGACCGAAGCGCCGCCGCTTCGGGGGTGCTCACATTCGGGATCACCAGCGTGCCCGCGAAATTGCCTTCGGGATTGGCCCAGGCCCGCCCGCGACGACCCCGCCCGGCGGTCTGCCGTTCAGCGGTGATCCACGTCGGCCCCGACAGCTCCGCGCGCCGGGCCCGGCCCTCTTCCATCGTCGAGGTCACCGTGCCCAGCGGCAAAAGCCCGTAGCCCTGCGGCCAGTCACCGGCCATCGACGGACAGATCAGTTGACAAGCGCCTGCGCCGCGGCCGCAGCCGCGCCTTCGATGCCGAAGAGATTGATCACGCCCAGAACCATGATCGCGGCCGAGCCCATCAGCATGACCCAGGCGGCAGGCGCCATGGGCGCTTCAACGCCGCCTTCGCTCTCGCCGAAGTACATGTAGTAAACAACCCGCAGGTAGTAGAAGGCCCCGATCACCGAGGCGACCACACCGGCCACCGCGAGCCAGGCAAGGTCAGCCTGAACAGCGGCGTTCAGCACGTAAAGCTTGCCGAAGAAACCGACCATTGGCGGCACCCCGGCCAGCGAGAAAAACAGCACCAGCAGCGCCAGCGCCTTGAGCGGTTCAACTTTCGAGAACTGGTTGAGCGCCTTGATTTCCGTCACCGGCTTGCCGTCGCGCTCCATCGACATGATGAAGGCAAAGGCGCCCACGTTCATGGTCAGGTAGATCGCCATGTAGACCAGCATCGCCTGCACACCGTACTGCGTGCCCGCCGCCAGCCCCATGAGCGCATAGCCCATGTGCGCGATGGAGGAATAGGCCATCAGGCGCTTGATGTTGGTCTGGCCGATGGCCGCGATGGACCCGAGGAACATCGACAGAAGCGACAGGATCAGGATGACCTGCTGCCAATCGGAGATCGCCGAGCCGAAGGCGTCAAACAGCACGCGCGCGAAAAGCCCCATGGCCGCGAGTTTCGGCGCGGTGGCGAAGAAGGCGGTCACCGGCGTCGGCGAGCCTTCGTAAACGTCCGGCGTCCACATGTGGAACGGCACGGCGGAGACCTTGAAGGCCAGACCGGCGGTGACAAAGGTCAGGCCAATGAGCAGGCCAAGCGCCAGCCCCTCGCCCGTCGCCGCTTGGATGATGCCGGAGAAAAGCGTCGTGCCTGCGTAGCCGTAAACCAGCGACGACCCGTAAAGCAGAAGACCCGAGGACAGGGCGCCGAGCACGAAGTATTTCATGCCTGCTTCGGTCGATTTCACGCTGTCGCGGTTCATCGCGGCAACCACGTAGAGCGCGAGCGACTGAAGCTCCAGCCCCATGTAGAGCGACATCAGGTCACCGGCAGAGACCATCATCATCATGCCGACCGTGGCGAGCGTGATGAGGACCGGGTATTCGAACTTGTCGAGGCCCCGCTTGGCCATCGGCTCGACACCGGCGACGAGGATCGCGGCGGCCGCGATCAGGATCGCCACCTTTGCAAAACGCGCATAGGCATCGTCGATGAACATGCCGCCAAAGGCCGTCCCGGACCCGGCAGAGGTGCCGATCCAGATGGCGAGCACCGCCATGAGCGCGGCGGTGACATAGGTCAGCGCCCCGGTCAGCTTGTCCTTGCCCGTGTAAACCGCGCCGATCAGCGCGAGCATCGCGTAGACCGCCAGGATAAGCTCCGGCAGAACAGTTTGGATATCGTTCGTGATCATCTCAGGTCACCTCAATGCGATGCCGCGGCCATGGACTGGCCTGCGTCTGCGGTCTCAGGAATGGCCGCGTGGTATTGGTTCAGAAGGTTCTCCACGCTCGGGCCGATGATATCGGTCACGAGGCTCGGGTAGACACCGAGGAGAAGGGTCATGGCGACGAGCGGGGCGAAGATCCACTTCTCGCGCGCGGACATATCGGTGATCGCCTTCAGGCTCTCCTTGATGAGATCGCCAAAGACCACCCGGCGATAAAGCCAGAGCGCATAGGCCGCCGAGAGAATGACGCCCGACGTGGCCACCGCCGCGACCCAGGTGTTGGCCTGGAAGATACCGACCAGCGTCAGGAACTCGCCGACGAAGCCCGAGGTGCCCGGAAGGCCCACGTTCGCCATGGTGAAGAACATGAAGATCAGCGCATAGGCCGGCATCCGGTTCACGAGGCCACCGTAGGCGTCGATCTCGCGGGTGTGCATCCGGTCATAGATCACGCCGACACAGAGAAACAGCGCGCCGGAGATGAAGCCGTGGCTGATCATCTGGAAGATCGCACCGTCAAGACCCTGTTGGTTCGCCGCAAAGATACCGGCAGTGACGTAGCCCATATGCGCGACCGAGGAATAAGCGATGAGCTTTTTCATGTCGTCCTGCACCAGCGCCACGAGCGAGGCCCAGACGATCGCGATGGCAGAGAGCCACAGGATGAAAGTCGCCATCACGTCCGACCCGATGGGGAACATCGGCAAGCTGAAGCGCAGGAAGCCGTAGCCGCCCATCTTGAGCAAGATCGCCGCCAGCACGACCGACCCCGCCGTCGGCGCCTGAACGTGGGCATCCGGCAACCAGGTGTGAACCGGCCACATCGGCATTTTCACCGCGAAGCTGGCGAAGAAGGCGAGGAACAGAAGCGTCTGCGCGCCGCCCACGATCTGTATGCCCAGCAAGCTGAAACTGTCCGAGCCGAAGCTGTGGTTCATCAGTGTCGGAATGTCCGTCGTACCCGCCTCGGTGTACATGTACACCATGGCAACCAGCATCAGGACCGAACCAAGGAAGGTGTAGAGGAAGAACTTGAACGCCGCGTAGATGCGGTTCTTGCCGCCCCAGATCCCGATGATCAGGAACATCGGGATCAGCCCCGCTTCGAAGAAGAGGTAGAACAGCACGATGTCCAGCGCCATGAACACGCCAAGCATCAGCGTCTCCAGCACCAGGAAGGCGATCATGTATTCCTTGACCCGCGTGGTCACGTTCCAACAGGCCGCGATGGTCAGCGGCATGAGGAAGGTCGTGAGCATCACGAAGAGCACCGAAATGCCGTCCACGCCCATCTTGTAGGTCAGGCCCATGAGCCAGGTGGTCTCCTCGACCATCTGGAACCCGGTGTCGGAGGCGTCGAAGCCGAAAAGCACGCCGAGCGAGATCAGGAAGGTCGCGACCGTCGCCGCCAGCGCCAGCCACTTGGCATTGCGCCCGGCCGCCGCATCGTCGCCGCGCAGGAAAAGCGCGAGGATCAGCGCTGCCACCATGGGCAGGAAGGTAATGATCGAAAGCAGGTTGTTCATCAGTTCGCACCGCCCGTCAGAGTCATGATGGTCACGAAGGCCACGATCCCGAGGACCATCGCGAAGGCATAGGTGAAGAGGTAGCCGGACTGCCACTTGCCCGCGAGGCGGGTGAAGAATGGCACGATCCCCATGGCGATCCCGTTGATCGCCCCGTCGATGATCCCGCCGTCCCCGCGCTTCCACAGGAACCTGCCGATGGCCTTGGCGGGACGCACGAAGATCGCGTCATAGATCTCGTCGAAGTACCACTTGTTCAGAAGGAAGGCGTGCAGATGCGGCTGGTTCGTGGCCAGCGCTTTCGGCATCGCCGGGTTCAGGATGTAGAACCAGAACGCCGTGAAGAAGCCCAGGAGCATCGCGACGAAGGGCGACACTTTCACCCAGACCGGCGAATGGTGGGCATCGTCCAGCACGTGGTTGTCGTCGGCCATGTAGATCGCGCCATACTCGAACCCGTGATCGGCCGCCGCCCCGTGATCGCCTTCGCCCTCGGCCATGGCGGTGTCATCGGTGGCTTCGTCGGTGACCGCCTCGCCGTTGCCGTCTACCACAGCTTCGTGTTGCGGCATCCCGAAGTAGTCGGCCACTTTCGCGTGGTCGCCAAAGAACGGACCGTAGAACACCATGCCCGAGAAGATCGCGCCGATCGCCAGCACGCCGAGCGGAATGGTCATCACGGCCGGGCTTTCATGGGCATGGTCGTGGGTGTGCTTGTCGCCGCGCGGCGTGCCCCAGAAGGTCAAAAACATCAGGCGCCACGAGTAGAAGCTGGTGAAGAGCGCCGCCACGACAAGGAGCCAAAAGGCGATCCCGCCCGCGGTGCCCGCATAGGCGCTCTCGATGATCGCGTCTTTCGACAAAAAGCCCGCGAAACCGATATGGGTCAGCGGAATACCGACGCCGGTGATGGCGAGCGTACCAATCAGCATCGCCCAGAAGGTATAGGGCAGTTTCTTGCGAAGTCCGCCGTAGTTTCGCATGTCCTGTTCATGGTGCATCCCGTGGATCACGGAGCCAGCCCCGAGAAAGAGCATCGCCTTGAAGAAGGCGTGCGTCAGCAGGTGGAACATGGCGACCGAGTAGACGCCCACGCCCGCCGCCACGAACATGTAGCCAAGCTGTGACATGGTCGAATAGGCGATCACGCGCTTGATGTCGTTTTGCACCAGGCCGATGGTCGCGGCGACAAAGGCGGTGGCCGCGCCGATGCCCACGATGAACATCTTGGTCGTGTCGGCGAATTCAAAGAGCGGCGACATGCGGCTGACGAGGAACACGCCAGCGGTCACCATCGTGGCCGCGTGGATCAGCGCCGACACAGGGGTCGGGCCTTCCATCGCGTCCGGCAGCCAGGTGTGCAGGAAAAGCTGCGCCGACTTGCCCATCGCCCCGACAAAGAGCAGGAAGGCCAGAAGGTTCGCTGCATTCCACTCCGCCCAGAGGAAGTGGATGGAGGCATCCGCCAGTTCCGGCACCCGTGCAAAAATCTCGTCGAACTGCACCGAGTCCGTCATGAAGTAGAGGCCCATGATCCCCAGCGCGAAGCCGAAGTCACCGATGCGGTTGACGACGAACGCCTTGATCGCGGCGGCATTGGCCGAAGGTTTGCGGTAGTAGAACCCGATCAGCAGGTAGGAGGCGAGGCCAACGCCCTCCCAGCCGAAGAACATCTGCACGAGGTTGTCGGCGGTCACCAGCATCAGCATCGCGAAGGTGAAGAGCGACAGGTAGGCGAAGAACCGGGGGCGATAGCTTTCGCCCTCGAACTGCGGATCATGCGCCATGTAGCCCACGGAATAGAGATGCACGAGCGAAGACACCGTGGTCACCACGATCAGCATGATCGAGGTCAGCCGGTCCAGCCGAATGCCCCAGTCCGCCGCCAGCGTGCCGCTCTCGATCCACGTCAGCACGGTGATGTGCTGCGTTTCGGACGGGTCGAGCGTCAGGAAGACGATCCAGGACAGGATCGCGGCGAGGAACAAAAGCGCGGTGGTCAGAACCTGCGCCCCCTTGTCACCGATGATCCGGTGCCCGAACCCCGCGATGATGGCGCCGATAAGCGGCGCGAAGAGGATGATCGTTGCCATGTCCGTCAGCCTTTCATCACGTTGACGTCTTCGACCGCGATGGTGCCGCGGTTGCGGAAGAAGCTCACAAGGATTGCAAGGCCGATGGCCGCTTCAGCCGCCGCGACCGTCAGGACGAAGAGCGTGAAGACCTGCCCCACCAGATCGCCCATGAAAGAGGAAAACGCGACGAGGTTGATGTTGACCGACAGAAGCATCAGTTCGATCGACATGAGCAGAATGATCACGTTCTTTCGGTTCAGGAAGAGCCCGAAAATGCCGATGACGAAAAGCGCCCCCGCCAATCCCAGGTAATGTTCAAGTCCAACCATCTCAGTCCCTCCGGGCTTTTGCCCGTTGTTGATTCTGTCACCCTCGACGGTGACGCATTTTCATGGCGGCCCGGACAGGCCGCCGGTCGTCTCTCAGAGCCCCTGGCCCGGCTTCACGTCCCGCATCTCCAGCGCCTTGGCAGGATCACGGTGCATCTGTGCGATGACATTCTGACGCTTGATATCCTTGCGGTGACGCAGGGTGAGCGTGATCGCCCCGATCATCGCGACCAGCAGGATCAGACCCGCCAGCTGGAAGAGCAGGATGTAATCGTCATAGATCAGCTGCCCGAGGGCGGCGGTGTTCTCGACCTCGGCCATGTCCGGCGTGATCGCGGCCCGCGCGGCCTCGGCCCCGTCCGAGAACTGCCAAGTGCCAAAGACCATGCCCAACTGCATGAGCAGGATGACCCCGATCAACAGCGCGAGCGGCATGTATTTCGCCATCCCCGCCTTCAACTCGGCAAAGTCGACATCCAGCATCATCACCACGAAGAGGAACAGAACCGCGACCGCACCGACGTAGACGATCATCAAAAGCATCGCGACGAACTCCGCGCCCAGAAGCACAAACAACCCGGTGGCCCCGATAAACGCCGTGATCAGCCAGAGCACCGAGTGAACCGGGTTGCGGCTCACCACCGTGAACAGGCCGCCCACCAACGTGGTCAGCGCGAAGGCGTAGAATGCAAAATCGGCAACGCTCATGCGTTCCCCTCCTCATCGTCCTGCTCGGCAAAGACCTCTTGGGCCAGTTCGAGCGCATGGTTCATGGCCGGAAGCCCACCCAGCATCGACATCTGGTAAATGACTTCGGCGATTTCCTGTTTCGTGCCCCCCGCTTCCAGCAGGTGACGCACGGTGTACTTGATCTGCGGGTCCGCCGTGGCGCCGGTCGCGACCAGCCCCGCCAGCGAAATCATCAGCCGCGTCTTCGCGTCCAAGCCCTCCGGGTTGAAGGCGTTGCCAAACATCGCCTCCATCCAGTCACGCGGCATGGTCGGCATGAGCTTGTCCAACCCTTCCGGCTGGAACGTCTCAAGCGCCGGGTTGAAGGCTTTCAGCATCGCTGTGCCCTGCTCCATCATGCGCGCGTATGTCTTGGTGAAATCGCTCATCGGTAGGGTGCATCCAGCTCCAGGTTGCGGGCAATTTCGGCTTCCCAGCGGTCGCCGTTCTCAAGCAGCTTTTCCTTGTCGTAGAACAGCTCTTCGCGGGTCTCGGTCGCGAACTCGAAATTCGGGCCTTCGACAATCGCGTCGACCGGGCAGGCTTCCTGGCAGAAGCCGCAATAGATGCACTTGGTCATGTCGATGTCATAGCGCGTGGTGCGGCGCGATCCATCGTCGCGCGGTTCCGCGTCGATGGTGATCGCCTGCGCCGGACAGATTGCCTCGCACAGCTTGCAGGCGATACAGCGCTCTTCCCCGTTGGGATAGCGGCGCAGCGCGTGTTCACCGCGGAAACGAGGCGACAGCGGGCCCTTTTCGTGCGGATAGTTCAACGTCGCTTTCGGCTTGAAGAAATACTTCAGCCCCAGCTGGAAGCCTTTGATCCAGTCAAAGAGCAGGAAGTATTTGACCGAGCGGGTGTAGTCGAATGCCATTCGTTAGCCTCCCACGGTCCAGCGGGCATAGGTGCCCCAGAACGCGCCGTATTGTGCAAAGAAGGCCACCAGCACAACCCAGGCCAGCGACACGGGAAGGAACACTTTCCAGCCGATGCGCATCAGTTGGTCGTAGCGGTAGCGCGGCGTGATCGCCTTCACCATCGCGAAGATGAAGAAGAAGAAGACGATCTTGATGAAGAACCAGATCATGCCATCGGGCAGCGCCTCGATCGGGGACAGCCAGCCGCCGAAGAACAGCAGCGAGACCAGCGCGCACATCAGAACGATGGCCACGTATTCGCCGATCTGGAACAAAAGGAAGGGCGTGGAGGAATATTCCACCATGTAGCCTGCAACCAGCTCCGATTCCGCCTCTGGCAAGTCAAACGGCGGGCGGTTGGTTTCCGCCATGGCCGAGATCAGGAACAGGAAGACCATCGGGAAATGCGGAATCCAGTACCACGAGAAGATCCCCATGCCGTCCTGCGCATTCACGATGTTGCCGAAGTTCATCGACCCGGTGGAGATGATCACGCCAATGATGATCAGGCCGATGGAGACCTCGTAGGAAATCATCTGCGCGGCGGACCGCAGCGACCCCAGGAACGGATACTTGGAGTTCGACGCCCAGCCGCCCATGATCACGCCGTAAACCTCGAGCGAGGAGACGGCGAAGACGAAGAGCACGGCGACGTTGATGTCGGCCAGGACCAGGCCGTCCCCGAACGGGATCACGGCCCAGGCCACCATGGCCAGGACGAGCGAGAGCATCGGCGCGAGGAAGAAGACGAACTTGTCCGCCCCCGCCGGCACCACGATCTCTTTCACCACGTATTTCAGGAAGTCCGCGAAGGACTGCAAAAGCCCGAAAGCCCCCACAACGTTCGGCCCCTTGCGCAGCTGCACGGCCGCCCAGACCTTGCGGTCGAAGTAGAGCAGGAAGGCCAGCGCCACGAGAAGCGGCACGACGACCAGCAGCACCTGGCCCACGAGGGTCAGGGCGATGCCCAGATTGGTTTGCGTGAAGAATTCATACATCTTAGGTTTCGCCTCAGATCGTCGGTATTCCGTTTTCCTTGCAAGCCTCGGTGACGACTTCCGCGTCAATCTTGGCCAATCCATCGGGCAGCGCATCGGAGATCACGTATGCCGCGTCCCCATGCCAGACCTCGCCCTTGCGGTCCACACCTGTGCGCACATGCCGCGCAAATCCGTATCCGCGAATAACTGCGTATTGGGCTGCCGCGCATTCGGCATAGTCCGCAACGTCCTGCGTGCCACGCGCGCCCGTCATCCGGACATCGAAGGCAACGAGGTCGCCGTCCAGCAGCCGCGTGTCGATCCCGAGATACTCGGGTTCAAACGGCGTCACCGCCGCCTTGGCCGATGCCATCGCACGGCTGACCTCGGCTTGCTCGGCGCAAGCCGTCAGCGACAGCAGCGCCGCGCCGAGATATGCGGCGGGACGGATCACTCCGCCGCCACCTTTTCCGACCCGCGCGCCTTGGCGTTCGCGGACAACTCGGCCATCACCTCGGACGCCCGGGTGATCGGGTTCGTGAGGTAATGATCCTTGATCGCGGGCTTGAAGGTCGCCTTGCCCGGCGCCTTGACGGTGAGCGGCTGCCATGCGTTTTCGGCCACCACGTCCACGTTCCCCAGGTGCGGGTGCGCCTCGACCAGCGCGCGGCGCAGGCCAGCAAGGCTGTCCCACGGTTGCGTGGCGTCCAGTTCCGCCGACAGCGCCCGCAGGATCGCCCAGTTTTCCTTGGCCTCGCCCGGCGGGAAGCCCGCGCGGAGCGCAAGCTGCGGACGACCCTCGGTGTTCACGAAGAGGCCGTTTTCCTCCGTGTAGGCGGCCCCCGGCAGGATGATGTCGGCCCGGTGCGCCCCACGGTTGCCGTGGCTTCCCATGTAGATCACGGTCGGCCCCGCATCTATCTCGATCTCGTCGGCGCCCATGTTAAAAATGACCTCGGCACCGTCCGTGGCGGCTTTCATGCCGCCCTCGGTCACCGCGCCCACGTCCATCGCACCGACGCGGCCCGCCGCCGTGTGCAGCACCATGAACTTACCGCCGGTGTTTTCCGCAAGCTTCATGGCATGGGCCAGAACCGCTTCGCCATCGGCCTCGGTCAGCGCGCCCATGCCCACGATCACCAAGGTGTTCTTGGCCTTGGTCTCATCCGAAATGGTCTTCTCGGACAGCGCCACCACCGCCGCGCGGTCGTCGCCGACATGCACGTAATCATAGGTCAGATCGACACCCGGCTCGCCGACATAGCCAACGGTCGCGCCGTTGATCCAGGCCTTGCGAATACGCGCGTTCAGCACCGGGGCCTCGTCGCGCGGGTTGGTGCCGATCAACTGGATCATCTCGGCATTGTCGATGTCTTCAATGGTCGCGGTGCCCACGTAGCCGGACCGGTTGCCCGCCGGCAGCTTGGCACCATCCACGCGGCACTCGGTGGTGCCCCCCAGTCCTTCGATCAACTGCCTGAGCGAATAGGCGGCTTCAGTCGAGGCCAGATCGCCCACCAGGCCCGTGACCTTCTTGCCCTTCATCGCCTCGGCTGCGGCCGAAAGCGCCTCGGGCCATGTCACGGCGGTCAACTTGCCGTTCTTGCGCACGTAAGGGCGGTCCAGGCGCTGACGGCGCAGACCGTCCCAGACAAAGCGCGTCTTGTCGGAAATCCATTCCTCGTTCACGCCGTCATGGTTGCGCGGCAGGATCCGCATCACTTCGCGCCCCTTCGTATCCACCCGGATGTTGGAGCCGAGCGCATCCATCACGTCGATGGTCTCGGTCTTGGTCAGCTCCCACGGACGCGCGGTATAGGCATAGGGTTTCGACGTCAGCGCGCCCACCGGGCACAGGTCGATGATGTTGCCCTGCAGGTTCGAGTCGAGCGTCTGGTTCAGGTAGCTGGTGATCTCGGCATCTTCGCCGCGCCCGGTCTGCCCCATCTGGTGAATGCCCGCGACCTCGGTCGTGAAGCGCACGCAGCGGGTGCAGGAAATGCAGCGCGTCATCTGGGTCGAGACCAGCGGGCCAAGGTCCAGGTCCTCGGTCGCGCGCTTCGGCTCGCGGTAACGCGAGAAATCCACGCCGTAAGCCATCGCCTGATCCTGAAGGTCGCATTCGCCGCCCTGGTCGCAGATCGGGCAATCCAGCGGGTGGTTGATGAGCAGGAACTCCATCACCCCTTCGCGCGCCTTCTTCACCATCGGCGAATTGGTCTCCACCACCGGCGGCTCCCCTTCCGGCCCGGGGCGCAGATCGCGCACCTGCATCGCGCAGGAGGCAGCGGGCTTCGGCGGACCGCCCACCACTTCGACCAGGCACATCCGGCAGTTGCCCGCGATGGACAGCCGCTCGTGATAGCAAAAGCGCGGCACTTCGACCCCGGCCTGTTCACAGGCCTGAAGGATGGTCATCGCACCATCCACCTCGATCTCTTCACCGTCGATCACAACTTTTTTCAGGTCGCTCATGTGCCTACCTATTTCCCTGCCGGGGCGTCCCGGCGACTTTCATTCCGCGGCCATTACCCCGCATCCCGATCCGGGATGCCGCCTGGCCTATCGAAGACGGGGCCAACCGAAAACCATGGCCCTGCCTGCATTTACCATTCCGACCGCGCGACAGACGATCATCGTTCGATCCATGTCGTCACGCGCTGGATCTCGTCCCATGTCGGGCTTCCCGCAGCCTGCTCAGTGTCGACTTGCTCGCAGATGTTCGCGACCACCGTTTCGTTCACCGACTGGCTGTTCCCGTCCCACTCCAGTTCCGCATATTTGGCCTGGTTGTAGGCGTCGATCTGCTCGTTGATCGCCGCGCCCGCTTCTGAGGCCTGCTTCGGGTCGGAGTTGGCCACGTAAAGCCCGTTCGGCTCTGTGCAGTCGGGCGACTGGCGCATGGAGACCGGCGGCTGCGCCCCGAATTTCTGCGGGCATTGCGACACGAAAAGGAACGCCATCGTGGTGTGGGTCTGACACTCCAGATAAAGCTGCTGCGATTCCGTCAAGTCCACCGCCTGAACCGTGGTGGGCGCCAACAGGGCCAAAATACCTATGATTGCATGTTTCATGATCACTCCGCCGCTACGGCCGCGCTGATACGACCCGATTTCTGTGCCTTGATCCGATCCTCGATCTCTTCGCGGAAGTTGCGGATCAGACCCTGGATCGGCCAGGCCGCCGCGTCGCCGAGCGCACAGATCGTGTGCCCCTCAACCTGCTTGGTCACGTCGAAAAGCATGTCGATCTCTTCCAGTTCCGCTTCACCGCGCACGAGGCGTTCCATGACCCGCATCATCCAGCCGGTGCCCTCGCGGCAGGGCGTGCACTGGCCGCAGCTTTCGTGCTTGTAGAACTTGGACAACCGCCAGATCGCCTTCACGATGTCGGTGTTCTTGTCCATCACGATCACCGCGGCGGTGCCAAGGCCCGAGCCAAGCTCGCCACGCAGGTAATCGAAGTCCATGATGGCGTCCTTCATCTTCTCGCCGCGCACGACAGGCACCGAAGAGCCGCCGGGGATCACGCCCAGAAGATTGTCCCAACCGCCGCGAATACCGCCGCAGTGCTTGTCGATCAGCTCCTCGAAGGTGATCGACATGGCTTCTTCCACCACGCAGGGCTGGTTCACATGGCCCGACACGGCAAAGAGCTTGGTGCCCGCGTTGTTGGCGCGTCCGAAGCCCGCGAACCATTCCGGCCCGCGGCGCAGGATGGTCGGCACGACAGCGATGGATTCCACGTTGTTCACCGTGGTCGGACACCCATAAAGCCCCGCGCCCGCCGGGAACGGCGGCTTCATGCGCGGCATCCCCTTCTTGCCCTCAAGACTTTCCAGGAGCGCGGTTTCTTCGCCGCAGATATAGGCCCCTGCCCCGTGGTGCAGGTAAATGTCGAAATCCCAACCGGAACCGCAGGCGTTCTTGCCGACAAGCCCGGCGTCATAGGCCTCGTCGATGGCCGCTTGCAGCGCCTCGCGCTCGCGGATGTATTCGCCGCGAATGTAGATGTAGCAGGCATGCGCGTTCATCGCGAAAGAGGCGATCAGGCAGCCTTCAATCAGCGTATGCGGATCGTGACGCATGATCTCGCGGTCCTTGCAGGTGCCCGGCTCGGATTCGTCCGCGTTCACGACCAGGTAGGCCGGGCGCCCGTCGCTTTCCTTGGGCATGAAGGACCATTTCAGACCGGTGGGGAAACCCGCGCCGCCGCGCCCGCGAAGGCCCGAGGCTTTCATCTGCTCCACGATCCAGTCGCGGCCCTTTTCGATGATCCCGGCGGTCCCATCCCAGTGACCACGCGCCTGGGCGCCTTTCAGCGTCCGGTCGTGCATCCCGTAGAGGTTGGTAAAGATCCGATCCTGATCTTTCAGCATGCCCATTTATCCTTCGTTCTTCCGGCCAGACAGCCAGATGCGTATCGCGACCACCAGCCCGAATGCGAACCCGGCCATGGCCACCAGCAGGATCAATCCCACGGCCCGGTTCGACAGTCCCAGCACATCAGCGCCAGCATTGACCCCGATCGACAGAAGCGCGGAAACGGCGATGACGATGGCAGCCAACCTGCCCTGTCGCGCCCGTTCCTTGTCCTGTCGTTCAGTGCTCATCGCTCACGGCAGCCTTACTTTTTCTTGTTGCCTTCGTAGAGACCAGACGAACTGGCCCGCTTCGAAAACTCGGTTTGCTCACCCTTGGCGAGCGATTTTGCCTGCTTGATCCACCCGTCGCGTTCGATCCGCCCCCGGAACGAGAGCTTGTCGTCCATGGTCGCGATATCCGCTTTCTTCCAGCTCGCGATCTGGTCGAAGTGGTAAACACCCGCGTCGTTCAGTTTCTTCTCGATCCCGGGACCGACGCCCTTGATCATCTTGAGATCATCCGCCCCACCCTCACGCGGGCCGGACAGAAGCTCAGGCCCCGCCGAAGCTTTCGCCGTCGACTTGGCCGCAGGCTTCTTGGCCGCAGGCTTTTTCGCCGATGCCGCGTCAGCGGGCTTTTCGTATTTGTAATCGCCCTTGCGCTCGGACAGCTCTTTCTGTCCGGGAAGCTCCTTGGAGGGCGTCACCACGTCGCTCGCACCCACCGTTTCCCCCTTGGGTTTCGGTGCCGCTTTCGGCGTTTCGGCAGAGGCATCGGCGGCATCGGCATTCATGGCAGGCGCCTCGGACACGGCCGCCGCATCCGGATTGCCCATCCCGGCCGAGGTCGCGGCCTCAGCCGCTTTCTCGTCCGCTGCCACATCGGCCTTGGCCGGGGCAGAGGTCTTGGCCGCAGGGGTCGCGGCGCTGGTTTGGCCGACACCAGAGGTCGCCGGCGCATCGCTGCAGAACAGCTTTTGCAGGACCAGGGCCACGACCACCGCGATCACGATGCCCGCGATGATGGCCCAGAGCCAGCTTGGCAAGATCAACAAGAACGCTGCGAGGCCCAGAAGCCCCCCGACAATCCAAGATGTGTTCCGGCACGAAAACAGTCCGGTATCGCTATTCGCCATATCCCTAATCCCTGTTCTTTTCGGTTTCAAAACAGACATCGACCCGGCGGTCTGGTGCCGCAGATTTGCTCGCTTCAGTCGGTGTCACTCTCATCATCACTTGCAAACGCCGCCTCAGTAGACGTCGCCTTTTTTCACTTTCTTCGAAAACTCGGTTTCGCCGCCCTCGGCGAGTGTCGTGGCCTGATCGACCCAATTGTCACGGCTCACGCGGCCCTTGAACCCTTCGAGGTTCTGATCGACCCATGCCACTTCCTCGATGCCCCACTTGGCGATCTGGTCATAGTGGAAAAAGCCCATGTCATTGAGCATGGCTTCCAGCTTCGGACCGACGCCCTTGATCGCCTTGAGGTTATCGGCACCTGCCTTGCGCGGTGCTTTCATGGTGCGGGGCTTCTTGCCCGGACCTGCCACGGGTTCAGACGCACCCGCCTTCGGCTTCGGTGCCGCCGCCGCCGACTTGGCCGTCGAGGCCGCCGTCGCTTGGGTCGCGCCCTTGGACGCAGCCTTGGGCTTCGCGGTTTCGTTCTTGTCCGACAGCGCCGCCTCGCCATCGCCCGGCTTGCGGGTCTTGGCGGCCTTGACGGCAACCTTGCGACCCTTCGGCTTGCCCTGCCACGGCGTGGTCAGCGGCACTTCGGTGCCGTCGATGCGCTTCACCGTGTCGCCAAGCTCAACCGCCAGCGCCGCCGAGGCGTTGTGCTCCGGCTTGCCCGCTTCATACTCCTTGAGCGAGGTCAGACCACCCACCGGCTCGGCGGCATAGCGGCCATTCTGCGGACCCGGCACCGGCACATCGCCCTTGCCCAAACGGTCGATCAGATCGCCGAAACTCTCGGTCGTGAGGTCTTCGTAGTAATCCTTGCCGACCTGCGCCATCGGCGCGTTCGAACAGGAACCGAGACACTCGACCTCTTCCCACGAGAACTTGCCATCCGCCGATAGCTCATGCGGGTTCGGCGCGATCTTTTCCTTGGCGATCGCGACCAGGTCCTCGGCGCCCATGATCATGCACGACAGCGTGCCGCAGATCTGGAAATGCGCGACCGAACCGACCGGCTGAAGCTGGAACATGAAGTAGAACGTCGCCACTTCCAGCGCCCGGATGTAATCCATTCCCAGCATGTCGGCCACGCCTTCGATGGCCGGGCGGGTCAGCCAGCCCTCCTGCTCCTGCGCCCGCCAGAGCAGCGGAATGATCGCAGAGGCCTGACGGCCCTCCGGATACTTCGTGATCTGGGCTTCGGCCCAGGCGAGGTTTTCCGGGGTGAAAGCAAAGCTTTCGGGTTGTTCATGGTGCAGACGGCGCAGCATTAGCGGTCAACCTCCCCAAACACGATGTCCATGGTGCCGATGATCGCCGCCACGTCGGCCAGCTGGTGGCCGCCCGCGACGTAATCCATCGACTGAAGATGCAGATACCCCGGCGCGCGCAGCTTGGCGCGGTAGGGTTTGTTGGTCCCGTCAGAGACGAGGTAGACTCCGAATTCGCCCTTCGGCGCCTCCACCGCGCAGTAAACTTCGCCTTCCGGCACGTGAAACCCTTCGGTGTAGAGTTTGAAGTGATGGATCAAGGCTTCCATCGAGGTCTTCATGTCGGCCCGCTTCGGCGGCGTCAGCTTGCCACGCGCAAGAATGTCGCCCTGCCCTTCGGGCGCGCGCAGCTTCTCGATGGCTTGCAACATGATCTTCACGCTTTCGCGCATCTCGGCCATGCGAACGAGGTAGCGGTCGAAACAATCGCCGTTCTTGCCGATGGCGATGTCGAAATCGAACTCGTCGTAGCATTCATAGGGCTGGGCACGGCGCAGGTCCCAGGCCAGCCCGGAGCCGCGCACCATCACACCGGAATATCCCCAGTCGAGGATATCCTGCTCGTTGACGATCCCGATATCCACGTTGCGCTGTTTGAACACGCGGTTTTCCGTAAGCAGCCCGTCGATATCGTCGAGCACCTTGGGGAATTCATGACACCACGCCTCGATATCGTCGAGCAGCGCCGGCGGCAGGTCCTGATGCACACCACCGGGACGGAAATAGGCGGCGTGCAGGCGCGCGCCAGACGCCCGCTCATAAAAGATCATCAGCTTTTCACGCTCTTCAAAGCCCCATAGCGGCGGCGTCAGCGCGCCCACGTCCATGGCCTGCGTCGTCACGTTCAGCAGGTGGTTCAGGATGCGCCCGATCTCGGAATACAGCACCCGGATCAAGGACGCGCGACGCGGCACTTCCACACCGGTCAGCTTTTCGATCACGAGGCACCATGCGTGCTCCTGGTTCATCGTGCCCACGTAATCGAGACGGTCGAAATACGGCAGGTTTTGCAGGTAGGTCCGGCTCTCCATGAGCTTTTCCGTGCCCCGGTGCAAAAGCCCGATATGCGGGTCGCACCGCTCCACGATCTCGCCGTCCAGCTCCAGCACCATCCGCAGCACACCATGCGCCGCCGGGTGCTGAGGGCCGAAGTTGATGTTGAAGTTGCGGATTTGCTGTTCGCCGGTCTTGGCGTCCTCGAAACCCTTGCTACCGTCCATCATGCCGTCACCATTTTCTGGGTCCACTCATCGGGCAAACCACCCAAGAAGCGTTCGATGAAATTGTATTGCTGGCGCAGCGCATGTTGCGCGCGCGCGCGGCGGTTGTCGTCAAGCGTCCCCTTGCCCGACATATGCACCTTCTTCTCGAACGCCGCACTCACGCGCCGAATACCGAGGAAGTCACAAATCCTGGTGAGAGCCGCCTGCGAAAACAGCCGCTCGAAAAGCTCGACGTGCAGCCGCTCGGGCGACAGAACCTCGCCCAACCGATTGAGCGCCTGACGATAGTTCGACCGCCGCGCCACGATCTCTTCGCCGCCATCAAGGAAGGCGTCCATCTTGGCCAGCGCACCGGCCTCGTCCGCCGCGTCCATGCGGAAATGCGACCACAGCCGGTCCACCGGCTCGCGCAGCAGGTAGATCGCTTTCACGTCACCATGCACCTCGACCATCTGGCGCATCCAGTCGACCGGAAGGTTTGCATAGGCCGGGGTGAAATCGCCGACGATCTTTGCCTCGACCCGACCGATCCCGACGTAATCGAGATAGGCCGCATCGTCGCGCGTCTTGCCGTCGAACTGGTCATACCAGCGCTGGATATCGGCCATGTTGGCCTCTTGATACGCGCGCTGGCCTTCGTCACTCGTCTGCTCGTACCGCCCGCGAATATCCGCGATCCGGTCTGGCAGCTGGTCGCGGAAAAACCCGCCGTGACCGCCCTGAAGCGCGTCCCAGTAATGCAATTCCTTCGTCGTCGGAAAGAAGCAATCGGGATGGGCATAGAGCGTGTCGAACAACCAGCTCGTCCCGGCCTTCGCGGCCCCGGCACAGTATATGAGCGTCTGCGACGTCACGATCAGCCCTTGGCCTCGTCAGCTTTTTCGTCACCCGGAAGGATGTATTCGGCACCCTCCCACGGGCTCATGAAGTCGAACTGGCGGTATTCCTGCGTCAAGCTGACCGGCTCGTAGACCACGCGCTTTTCGACCTCGTCATAGCGCACCTCGGTATACCCCGTCGTCGGGAAATCCTTGCGCAGCGGATAGCCGCGAAACCCGTAATCGGTCAGGAGACGGCGCAGGTCCGGGTGGCCCGAGAAAATGATCCCGAACATGTCGAAAATCTCGCGCTCGAACCAGTTCGCCGCCTGGTAGACACCCGTGATCGACGGCAGCATCTCGTTCTCGGCGACCTGCGTTTTCACGCGGATGCGGTGGTTCTGGTACATCGACAGGAAGTGATAAACCACGTCGAAACGGTTTTCCCGGCTCGGGTAATCCACGGCGGTGATGTCGACCAGCGTCGAGAACTTGCAGGTCCGGTCGGTTTTCAGGAACTCGACAAAACCCGGAAGCCCCTCGGGCCGCACGGTAACGGTCAGCTCGTCGAAAGCGACCTCCCACCCGATCACGTTGTCCGCGCGTTTGGCTTCAATCGTCGCGCCAAGTTCGTTCAGAGCTTCGCTCATGTCGTTACCTCGCGATGGTGCCGGTGCGGCGGATTTTGCGTTGCAGCTGAAGGATACCGTAAAGCAGCGCCTCGGCGGAGGGCGGGCAACCGGGGACGTAGACGTCGACCGGCACGATCCGGTCACACCCGCGCACGACCGAGTAGCTGTAGTGATAGTAACCACCGCCATTGGCGCAGGAGCCCATCGAGATCACGTAACGCGGCTCCGGCATCTGGTCGTAGACCTTGCGCAATGCCGGGGCCATCTTGTTGGTCAGCGTGCCCGCAACGATCATCAGGTCCGACTGGCGCGGCGAGGCCAGCGGCGCGGTCCCGAACCGCTCAAGATCGTAGCGCGGCATCGAGGACTGCATCATCTCCACCGCGCAGCAGGCCAGGCCGAAGGTCATCCAGTGCAGCGACCCGGTGCGCGCCCAGTTGATGATGTCGTCCGTTGTGGTCAGCAGGAAACCCTTGTCCGCCAGTTGGTCGGACATGGCGCGCGTCATCACTTCCTTGTCCGCGCCCGCGGTATTGGCTGAGGTCATCACTCCCATTCGAGCGCCCCTTTCTTCCATTCATATGCAAAGCCGATGGTCAGAACGCCGAGGAACACCATCATCGACCAGAAGCCGACCATGCCCAGGTCCTTGAACGCGACCGCCCAGGGAAACAGGAACGCGATCTCCAGGTCGAAGATGATGAAGAGGATCGACACGAGGTAAAACCGCACGTCGAATTTCATCCGCGCGTCGTCGAATGCGTTGAAGCCGCACTCGTAGGCCGACACTTTCTCCGGGTCCGGGTTGCGCACGGCCAGAACGGCGGCAGCGATCAGGAACACGAGGCCCAGAGCGATGGCAACGGCAAGAAAAACGATAATGGGGAGGTATTCTCGGAGAAGGTCTTCCACGGTGGCTCCTTTGTGGGGCTCACGCCCGCGACAGTTTGGCTCAAATGGCGGTCTACTCCGGTCTCCCGGGATGGTCAACCGAACCACGGGCCAAACAAAGGTTTTTGAACAGGCCGCGAAAGGCGGGGTCTCGCCCATTGTATACGTTTGTTTACAAGTGGATTGACGCGCCCTGATCGCCAAATTCGCAACCGCTAACCTGCATCGCAGGTTTGAAAAAACGGCACATCTTGCCGCGCGCCAACCCGGCCTCGCGGAGCCTGGGCGTTGCGCGGCTGGGATTGATTCCCGTCAGCCCCAGATCGCGACCACCAGGACCGCTGCTGCCATGACCGTCGTCACCGGCGCCCAGAGCCGCCGCTCGGCGATCGACGGTGTCATCAGGTTAAGCTGGGCCGAGATCAGCGACACGGCAACCGCAACCCAGATCAACCAACCGGGACCAAAGGGCGCAAACAGCCCCCCGGCTCCGGCGGTGACACCGGCCATGGCGACCAGCAAACCGCCCAGCACGACCGCGCCGACCCGCGCGGGAACCGGCAATCGGCCAGGCCAGCGCCCGCCCAGCGTCAAGTGCCCCCAAGGCGCCCCCAGGGCCAGCGCGACCTGAAACAGCGCCGCAACACAGGCGAGCACACCGTAAACGGCGGCGGAATAGGGAACTAGGCTTTCCATGACGGTGTCCTTTTCTCGAAAAACGCGCCGATGCCTTCCTTGGCCTCCGGCCCTTCCCAGCAGGCGACCAGCGCCCGGATCGTGTCGTCGATGATCTCATCCGTGATCGGCGGCCCCAGACGCCGCGCCAGCGCTTTCGCCGCCGCCACCGCACCCGGCGCGCAAGCCAGATAGGGCGTCACTTCGGCTTCGATGGCCGCGTCGAGATCATCCGCCGGCACGGCGCGCGCCACGACACCCAGGGTCGTTGCCTCCCCCGCGTCAAAGACCTTCGCATTCATGAAGATCCGCCGCGCCATCGCCTCGCCCAAACGCGCCAGCACATAGGGGCCGATGGTGGCCGGGATCAGCCCAAGCCGGGTCTCAGTGAGGCCGAATTTCGCATGATCCACCGCAATCGCGATGTCGCAGACCGCGCAGATCCCGATGCCGCCACCAAAAGCCTGCCCCTGCACGCGCCCGATCAGGGGTTTCGGCATCTCGTTCAACGCCTTGAGCATCTCGGCCAGCTTGCGCGCCTCGACAAACCGCGTCTCCGGGTCAGCCGCCATCTGGTCCTGCATCCAGCCCAGATCGCCTCCGGCGCAGAAGCTTTTGCCCGCGCCCGTCAGCACGACGACGCGCACGGCATCATCCGCGCCCAACGCTTGCGCCGCCTCGGTCAACTCGCCGATCATTTTCGCGGACAGGCTGTTGTGCTTGTCCTCGCGATCAAGCGTCAGCGTCGCGACCCCGCGCGGGTCGATCTCGATTGCAATCGTCTCAAAGCTCATTCCAACCTCCACATCCGAAGTCATACGATGACTTCGCCTTGATTTTGCACGGCAAAATCCCCGCCCCGGCCACAACCGCTGCCTCCCTCCGAAAACATCGCATGTTTTCGACCCTATGTCGTCGCGCGACATTCCCTTCCCTGAAAACATCGCATGTTTTCAAACCGATGTCGTCGCACGACATCGCTCACCCCCGAAGCCCGCGCGCCATCTCCGCAGCCGTCTCCAAAGCCTCCCGGTCCAGCCCGGTCTGAAGACCCAGCGCCAGAAGCCGGTCATGGACCGCCTCGGTGGCCACGTTTCCGGCTGCTCCGGGCGCATAGGGACACCCCCCAAGCCCACCGACCGCCGCATCGAAGACGCGCAGGCCCAGTTCCAGCGACATCTCGATATTGTCGAGCGCGCGGCCTTCCGTGTCATGGTAATGTCCCGCCACCTGGTCTGCGGGCACATGCTCCAACACAGCCGACAGCATCGCGCGGATCGTCTCGGGCGTGGCTTTGCCGATGGTGTCGCCCAGGCTCACCTCGTAACAGCCCATCCCGATCAGCTCCCGCGCCACCAAAGCCACCTGTTCCGGCGGTGTCGGCCCGTCATAGGGACAATCCGTCACGCAGGAGACATAGCCCCGGACTTTCACATTTCGAACACTTGCAGCCTCCATGATGGGCAGAAACCGCTCCAGGCTTTCCGAAATCGAACAGTTGATATTGGCCTGCGAAAACCCTTCGCTGGCCGACCCGAATATCGCCACCTCGTCCGCGCCCGCCTCCATTGCCCGCTCGAACCCTTTCAGGTTGGGCGTCAAGGCGGCATAGGATACGCCCGCACGCCGCGTGATCCCGGCCAGAACCTCCGCCGCATCGGCCATCTGGGGCACCCATTTCGGGCTGACGAAACTCGTGACCTCGATCCGGTCGAACCCGACCGCCGACAGCGCATTCACCAGCGCGATCTTCTCCGCCGCCGGGATCAGCCGCTTTTCGTTCTGAAGCCCGTCCCGCGGCCCCATCTCGACAATTTCGACGCGATCTTCAGCCATCCGGCACCTCGTAGAAGTCCTTCTCATAAATCGTATCCGGCCCCTGCGCCGAGAGCGCCGCCTGGTAAGCAGGCCGGTCCGCCAACCGCGCGGCATAAGCCTGGAGCGCCGGGAACCTGTCCCGATGCACGTAATGAAACGCCGCCTCGATGGCGAACCCATACATCACATCGACCCCGGAGAACCCGCCCGCGAGCATATAGTCCTGCCGACCGAGCCGCGCCTCCAGCGGTTTCAGCACCGTCGCCAACCGCCGCACTTCCATCCCGATCACCGTGGGCGAGCGCATCGAGGGGTCCGGCAGGAACACCTGTTGCAGGTTCAGGTTCTGGACCAGCACCGCCACCGTTTCAGCATAATGCAACCACTGCAACCAATCGGCACGTTCCGCGTCTCCCGGCGCGCGCCACAGCGCGGCCCCCCGCGTTTCGCAGAGGTATTCCACGATGGCCCCGCTCTCGATCAAGGTCATCCCGTCGATCTCAAGCGCGGGCACCCGCCCCGCCGGGTTCACGGCGCGAAAATCCTCTGTCCCAAGGCTGCCATCCCCGATCCGGTAGGTCTCGATCTCCGGCTCGATCCCCAGTTCCGCGAGCATCCAATGCACGCGAAACGACCGGCTACCCGGCACCGCATGAAGCCGGATCATGCCGCCGCCTCCATCGCGAGCGCGATCAGCGCCGCGCCCGCTTCCACCTGGGAGCCTACGGACACGAGCACTTCGCCCACGACCCCGTCACGCGGGGCCACCAGCGTATGCTCCATCTTCATCGCCTCCATGACCGCAACAGGCATGCCCGCTTCGACCGCATCACCCGGCGCGACATGCACGGCTTTGACCAATCCGGGCATCGGCGCCTCCACGACGTCGCCGCCCTCGCCCGCCGCCGCTGCCACATCGAGCGGATCGAGCACGTCGAAGCCAAATCCGGCTCCCTCGAACACGGTCACCAACCCCTCGGTCACGACCACGTCCGGCGCCGGCCCGGTCCCGGTGCGCCAGCCGGTCGGGCCATGGGTCAGGGTCACGACCGCCTCGCCAATCACCCGCACCTCGCGCGGCGACAGCACCTCGATCTTTGGCGACAGAACCTCGCCCCCGATCCCCAGCATCACGGCCCGTGCCATCGGCGTCCAAAGCGTGAAACCGGCCATCGGCGCAGGCGTCAACAGCCCCGCCGCCCCAAGCGCCGCCATCGCCACGGCGACCGCGCTTGGCGCAACCGCCGGGGTCAAAGCCTCCAGGTCGCGCCCGATCAGCCCGGTATCTACCTCGCCCGCCGCGAACCCCGCGTGCGCACAGAGCGCGGACAGGAACCCGATGTTGGTCACCGTCCCGGCCACCTGCGTCCGGGCCAGAGCCTGCCGCATCTTGCCCAGCGCAATGTCGCGGGTGGCGCCATGGGTGATGACCTTTGCGATCATGGGGTCGTAAAACGGGCTGATCTCATCCCCCGTGCGCACCCCGGTATCGGCCCGGCACCCCTCGGCAAAGGCCAGGTGCGCCAGCCGCCCGGTTGCGGGCAGGAACCCGGCGGGCACGTCTTCGGCGTAAAGCCGCGCCTCGAAGGCATGGCCCCTGAGCGGGATCTCGTCCTGCACCATGGGAAGCCCCTCGCCCGAGGCCACGCGCAACTGCCATTCGACCAGGTCGACGCCGGTCACGGCCTCGGTGACGGGATGTTCCACCTGGAGCCGCGTGTTCATCTCCATGAACCAGAAGCCGTCGGGCCGCAGCCCCTCGGACCCGTCCACGATGAACTCCACCGTGCCCGCGCCCGCGTACCCGATCGCTTCGGCCGCCCGCACCGCTGCCGCGCCCATCGCCTCGCGCATCTCCCCGGTCATCCCCGGCGCCGGGGCTTCCTCGATCACCTTCTGGTGGCGCCGTTGCAGCGAGCAGTCGCGTTCATACAAGTGCACCGCCCGTGTCCCGTCCCCGAACACCTGCACCTCGATATGGCGCGGCGCGTTGACGAATTTCTCGATCAGCACATCCGCGTTGCCAAAGGCCGTCTGCGCCTCGGACCGGGCCGACGCGAGAGCCGAGGCAAAATCCTCCGCTCGCTCAACGAGCCGCATCCCCTTGCCGCCACCGCCCGCGACGGCCTTGATCAGCACCGGGTAACCGATCTGCGCGGCCTCGCCCGCGAGCCGCGCATCCGCCTGGTCCGCGCCGTGATAACCGGGCACCACCGGCACGCCCGCCTCTTCCATCAGCGCCTTGGCCGCATCCTTCAGCCCCATGGACCGGATCGCCGGTGCCGACGGCCCGACGAAGACCAGCCCGGCGGCCTCCACCGCCTCGACGAAATCCGGGTTCTCGGAGAGAAACCCATACCCCGGATGCACCGCCTGCGCGCCCGTCGCCCGCGCCGCGTTGATGATCACGTCGCCACGCAGGTAGCTTTCCGCCGGCTGCGACCCGCCGATATGCACCGCCTCATCCGCCATCATCACATGGCGCGCGCCTCGGTCGGCATCGGAATACACCGCCACCGTGCGCACACCCAGGGCCCGCGTCGTGTCGATCACCCGGCAGGCGATCTCGCCCCGGTTCGCGATCAGGATCTTGTCAAACATCTTGCTCCTCCATGGCCCGTTCATGGGCCGCAGCGCTGTCTTCACTGAAACAGCACAGAATGATCCGGCTCGGGCGTCCGACCCAGCCACAGGTTTCCGCCACCGCGATCCGCGCGGCGCGGTCGGCGGGGTAGCCGTAAACGCCCGTCGATATGGCCGGAAAGGCGATACTGTCGGCCCCGAACTCCTGCGCCAGGGCAAGGCTCTCGCGGTAGCACGATGCCAACAGCTCCGCCTCTCCCTGATCCCCGCCATGCCACACCGGGCCGACGGTATGGATCACGTTGCGCGCGGGCAAAGCGTATCCCCCGGTGATCCGCGCCTCGCCGGTTGGACAGCCCCCGATCTCGCGGCACTCGGCCAGAAGCTCTGGCCCTGCGGCCCGGTGAATCGCACCGTCAACGCCGCCCCCGCCCAAGAGGCTTTCGTTCGCGGCATTCACGATCACATCCACGTCCAGCGTGGTGATGTCGCCGGTGACGATCTCGACACTCATGACCGCCACCCCGCACGATTAACCTGTGCGCCCGTTTCGCGAAAAAAACTCATATGGATTTCATATCGTTTGTGCATGGTCCGTGCATGGTTGGTGACTCACATTCTGAAGACGCCGAACCGCGTCTCCTCGATCGGGGCATTCAAGGCCGCGCGCAGCGACAGGTAGAGCACCTCGCGTGATTTGCGCGGGTCGATGATCCCGTCGTCCCAAAGCCGCGCCGAGGCATAGAGCGGGTGGCTCTGCCGTTCGAACATCTCGATGGTTGGACGTTTGAATTCGGCCTCGTCCTCCGCCGACCAGTCGCCGCCTCCCCGCTCGATCGCGTCGCGTTTCACCGTTGCCAGCACCCCCGCCGCCTGTTCGCCGCCCATCACCGATATCCGGCTGTTGGGCCATGTCCACAGGAAGCGCGGCTGATAGGCGCGCCCCGCCATACCGTAGTTCCCGGCCCCGAAAGACCCGCCCACGAGAAGCGTCACTTTCGGCACCGACGTCGTCGCCACCGCCGTCACCATCTTGGCGCCGTGCCGTGCGATGCCTTCGTTCTCATACCGGCGACCGACCATGAAGCCGGTGATATTTTGCAAGAAAACCAAGGGGATGCGCCGTTGCGAACACAGCTCCACGAAATGCGCCCCCTTCTGCGCCGCCTCGGAAAACAGCACGCCGTTGTTGGCGATGATGCCCACGGGGCAGCCTTTGACATGGGCAAATCCCGTGACCAGCGTCTCGCCGAAGCGCGGTTTGAACTCGTCGAACCGCGACCCGTCAACCAGCCGCGCGATCACCTCGCGGATGTCGTAAGGCGTGCGCAGATCGGCAGGCACCGCGCCCAGGATTTCGTCCGGGTCATAGGCAGGCTCCTCGGGCGATTGCCAGACCACCGTGTCAGGCCGCATCCGGTTGAAGCTCTCGACCGCGCGCCGCGCCAAGGCCAGCGCATGGGTGTCATCCTCGGCCAGGTAATCCGCCACGCCCGACAGGCGCGTGTGCACGTCGCCGCCACCAAGGTCTTCTGCCGTGACCACTTCCCCCGTCGCTGCCCTCACGAGCGGCGGACCCGCGAGAAAGATAGTCCCTTGATCTTTCACGATAATCGTCACATCGCTCATCGCCGGAACATAGGCCCCGCCCGCCGTGCAGGACCCCATGACCACGGCCACCTGCGGGATACCCTTCGCGCTCATCCGCGCCTGGTTGTAGAAGATCCGCCCGAAGTGGTCCCGATCCGGGAAGACCTCGTCCTGATTGGGCAGGTTCGCGCCACCGCTATCCACGAGATAGATGCAGGGCAGATTGCACTCCTCGGCAATCTCCTGTGCCCGCAGATGCTTCTTCACCGTCATGGGGTAATAGGTGCCACCCTTCACGGTCGCATCGTTGGCGATCACCATGACCTCCTGGCCATGCACCTGCCCGACCCCCGCGATAACGCCCGCGGCCGGGGCGGCCCCGTCGTAAAGCCCATGCGCTGCCGTGGCACCGACCTCCAGAAACGGCGAGCCGGGGTCCAGCAGTCCCGCAACCCTCTCTCGCGGAAGCATTTTTCCGCGCGACAGGTGGCGCTCGCGGGACTTTTCGCCCCCGCCCAGCGCCGCCGCCTCCGCTGCCTCGCGCACCACCGACAAGGCGTCGAGATGGGCGGCGCGGTTGACTTGAAAGGCCTCGCTTCCCGTCATCACCTGGCTTTGCAGTTTCATCTCGCTCTCCTCACTTATCGTTCCGGTCGGGGTTTCGGCGGCTTGGCCGGGTTCTTCTCGGCCCATCCGGCCTCCACCGCCGAGGGCACCGCCCCGAGATAGCGCGCCACCTGCCACGCCATCACCGCATCACGAAGCCGATTGCCCGCCTCATGCGCCGCGCACCAGGCCTCCATGCGCGGCGTCGCCCCCGCGCAATCGTCGCCCGCCGACGACCCGAACGCCAAGGCGTGCGAGGCGTCGTAAAGCCGTTTCGCCCATCCATCCGGCTCGCCCGCGACAGCCTCGGGCGGCAACAACGTCTCGCGAACATCACGCGCGATCCCGTCGATCCGCGCGGCAAGCGCATGTTGGCACGGCACGGTGTCTCCGGTCCGGTCGCAGCGCACGATCCCAAGCGTGCCGCAATATTTCACGTCCTCGACGTGCCACAGCCCGCCCTCGACATCTTCGAGCGGCGTGTCAGCATGGACCTCCAACAGCCATTCATACGTCTCGACGTAATCGTTCAGGCAGGTCTGCACGTCCGGCAAGTCATCCGCCGCCGCAACAACAGGCGTGAACAGGGCCATGAACGCCGCAACAAATACGATGGAGAGCGCCCTCATTCGGCATCCTCCGCCGCTGCACGCGCCTTCAGCTCCTTGCGAATGACCTTGCCGGTCACGGTCATGGGGAGCGCGTCCAGAAACGTGATTTCCCTTGGATACGAATAACTTGCGAGCCGCTCTTTAACATATGACTGAAGCTCTCTTGCAAGCGCATCCGTCGCCGCGCTCCCATCCTTCAGAACCACATAGGCCTTCACGATCTCCGTGCGCAGGGCATCGGGCTTTCCGACCACGCCCACGGTCGCGACCATGGGATGCGTCATCAAACAATCCTCGATCTCGGCGGGCCCGATCCGGTAACCCGACGAGGTAATCACGTCATCCTCGCGCCCTTTGAACCGGAGGTAATCTCCCTCCCACGTCCCGCGATCCCCGGTCAGAAGCCAATCGCCGCGAAACTTTTCCGCTGTCGCCTCGGGCCGGCTCCAGTATTCCAGCATCATCGACGCCGCCCCCCGGCGCACCGCGATATCGCCCTCGCCGTCCGCCGCCGCGCCGTTCTCGTCGATCACGCCGATGTCGAACCCCGGCACCGGTTTGCCGATACATCCGGGCACAGGTTCAAAGGCCGCCGCGCAGGAAGAGGCGACCATGTTGCATTCGGTCTGGCCGTAAAACTCGTTGATCGTCACGCCCAGCGCCGCGCGCCCCCAGGCCAGCATTTCGGCCCCCAAGGGCTCGCCGCCTGAGGCCACGCTACGCAGCCCGTCGATCCGAACGCCCTCGGCTTTCAGCATCCGAAGCGCGGTCGGCGGGAAGAACACGTTGCGCACACCGCCGTCCCGAACAACCTGCTGGCAGGTCTCGACATCGAACCGCGCCATCCGAGCGGCCACCACCGGCACCCCCAGCGCGAGCCCCGGCATGAGCACGTCGAACAGCCCCCCGATCCACGCCCAATCCGCCGGGGTCCAGAGCACATCACCCTTTTGTCCGAGGAAATCATGGCTCATCTCGACGCCCGGCAGGTGCCCGGTCAGAATACGGTGACCATGCAAGGCGCCCTTGGGGCTGCCCGTGGTCCCGCTGGTATAGATCAGAACGGCAGGATCTTCGGGGCCTGTCGCGACGCCTGTGACAGGGTCATCACGCTCGGTAAGCCCGGCCTCGGTCAACGCCTCGACCGAAAGCCCCTCCAACATCCCGACGCCCTCGGTATCGGTTACGACGATCTTCGCCCCGCTGTCCCCGACACGAGACACCAAGGCCTCGTGGCGAAACAGCTTGAACAGCGGCACCGAGACCGCCCCCATCCGCCAGGCCGCGATATGCGCAGCCGCGCAGAGCGGCGATTGCGAGAGCAGAACGCCGACGCGGTCGCCCGGCGCGACGCCGCGATCTTCCAGCGTGAGCTGCACCCGCCGGGACAAATCCCACAGGGCGCCGTAGCTCCACTCCGCGCGCGTCCCGTCGCCAAGGTCGATGATCGCCAGCTTGTCGGGATCGTCCGCCGCCCAGTCGTCACAGACCTGTGCGGCAAGGTTCAGACGGTCGGGCAGCGCCCAGTCGAAAGACCGGCGCATCTCCTCCCATGTCTGGTCCCGTTCAAGCATCGCTCACTCGAAATTCAAATCGGATTGCAGTTTCAGCGCCTGTTCGCCGGTCATCTGGAGCATGCAGGAGATCGCCGCAGGCCCACCGCCGGTGCCGCCCTGCCATTTCGACCGCTCGTAATCGCAGGCCGCATCACGATAGTCGATCCACGCCCGCTGCATGTCGCGCAGCGCATCGGCTTGCGTCAGCGTGATGTGCTCCGACGCTTCGCCATCCTGCGCCACGTAGCGTATGCGCAGCGGACCGTAGGCCTCGTTCAACGCGGCGTCCCAATCCTGGAATTCGCGGTCCAAACAGCCTCCCATCCCGACGGTCGAAAACCCGCCCGGCGTGTCCTCCATACAAAGGTTCGCGGAGGTTCCGATACAGGCGATCTTGTCCTGCCACGCCTCGGCCTGCCCGACACAGGTCCAGGTATGGGAAAAGTCGTAAACCAGATCCTGCGCAGCGGCGGGACTGGCAACGACCAGAGTGGCGAGAGCAAGACGTTTCATCGAGTGCTCCGATCCTAGCGCATCGCCGCCATCAATTCGCGTCCGACGAGCATCCGGCGAATTTCCGAGGTGCCCGCGCCGATCTCCATCAGCTTCGCGTCGCGGAAAATCCGGCTGACGGGGGTTTCGTTCATGAACCCCATGCCGCCCATCGCCTGCACCGCCTGGTGGGCGACTGTCATCGCCTCCTCGGAGGCATAAAGCACACAGGCCGCCGCATCCTGCCGCGTGACCTCGCCCCGGTCACAGGCGCGCGCGACCTCGTAGACATAGGCACGGGCGGAATTCATCTTGGTATACATATCGGCGATCTTGCCCTGCATGAGCTGGAAATCCCCGATCGACTGGCCGAACTGCTTGCGCTCGACCATGTAGGGCATCACCTCGTCGAGGCAGGCGGCCATGATCCCGGTGCCAATGCCCGAGAGCACGACACGCTCGTAGTCGAGCCCGGACATGAGCACCCGCACCCCCTTGCCCTCTTCGCCGAGCACGTTCTCAAACGGCACCTCGACATCTTCGAAGAACAGTTGCGCGGTATTGGACCCGCGCATCCCGAGCTTGTCGAAATGCGGCGAGGTGGAGAACCCCTTCATGTCTTTCTCGACGATAAAGGCGGTGATCCCCTTGGTGCCCGCCTCGGGGTCGGTCTTGGCATAAACCACCAGCGTGTCCGCATCCGGACCGTTCGTGATCCAGAACTTGGACCCGTTCAGGGTGAAATACCCGTTCTTCTTCTCGGCCCGAAGCTGCATCGACACCACGTCCGACCCCGCGCCCGGCTCGCTCATCGCAAGGGCGCCGACATGCGCGCCCGAAATCAGCCCGGGCAGGTATTTGCGCTTTTGCGCCTCGGAGCCATTGAGCTTGATCTGGTTGACGCAGAGGTTCGAATGCGCCCCGTAGGACAGGCTGACGGAGGCCGAAGCCCGCGCGATCTCCTCGACCACGATGACATGGGCCAGGTAGGACATATCCGCGCCCCCGTAGTCCTCGCTCACCGTCACGCCGAGCAAGCCAAGATCACCCATCTCTTTCCAAAGATGCGCGGGGAAATCGTTGGTCCGGTCGATCTCGGCGGCCAGCGGCTTGATCCGCTCCTGCGCGAAGCGGTGGACCATATCCTGGAGCTGCTGGATATCCTCGCCGAGCCCGAATTTCATCGACGCTGTGAACATGGCGTCCCTCCCTTTATTGAACGCTTGTTCATTTCTAGGCACGAGCTCCGAGTCGCGTCAATATGTTTCGCCGCGGAGCTTCGCTCCCCGACGACCAACCGGGGGAGGTTTCACCTCCCCCGGACCCCCTCCAGGATATTTTGGACCGGAAAGGGATTATTAACCTTAACGCGCGATGCTGGGGTTACGGTACAGGCTGGGAAGCCGATGGCCGTGACCGGAAAGCCCCCGGGATTTGTCCCGGGGGTGGACCCGGCCCCTCTTTCCGGTCGAAAATATCCCAGGAGGTTCGGAGGACTGGTCCTCCGAAGCCGCCGTCAGGCGGCTTGGTAGACGCTCGACACCTCGGCCCGAATGATCCGCGCGATCTGGGCGCAGTCGTCTTCGGAGAACGTGAGCGGCAACCGCAGGTCAAGGATGCCTTTCAAGACCCGATCGCTCTCGGGCATCGGCCCGGATGGCACGTAGCGCCAACTGTCGTAGCGGGAGGTGAAGCCCACGGGCTCCGGCGCGCCGAACCATTTTAACTCCACGCCACGTCCGGCACAGCGCGACACGACCTCGGTTATGGCAGTATCGGACCAGTCCAGAAGCAGGAACTGGAACGAAGACATGACGTAGGCCTCCTTCGCGGGCCGCTCCACGATGGTCAGCCCCGGCGTGTCCCGCAGCCCCGCCTCCACCACCCGGTAACGCGCGTTCCAGCGGGCGCATTGCCGGTCCAGATCGCGCAGCTGGGGCCGCAGGATCGCCGCGCGCAGGTTGTCCATCCGGCCCGACACGTTGGGCGTGTCGTATTTCACCCGCTCGAACACCTCGGGACCGGGTGCCGCACGGTGACGTTCATAGAGCATATAGCTCCCCGACAGCACGATCGCGCGGGCCGCGACCTCTTCGTCGTCGGTGATCAGAAGCCCGCCTTCGCCCGAATTCATGTGTTTGTAGGTCTGCGTGGAATAGCAGCCGATCGCCCCGTGGCGGCCCGAGAGCACCCCGTTCCAGCGTGCCCCCATCGTGTGCGCGCAGTCCTCGATCACCGTCACGCCCCGCGCGTCGCAGATCGTCATGAGGGCGTCCATGTCCGCGATATGCCCGCGCATGTGGCTCAGCATCAGGACATCTGCCTGATCCGCCTTCGCCGCCAGATCGTCGAGGTCGATCACCAAGCCGTCCGTCACCCCGACAAAGACCGGCACCGCGCCGAGGCTGGCAATCGCTCCCGGCACCGGGGCGAGCGTGAAGGCATTGGTCAGGACCTTGTCGCCGGGTGTCACCCCGACGGCGCGCAGCGCGGTGGCGAGCGCGTAGCCGCCCGAGGCAACCGCGAGGCAGTATTTCGCACCCGACCACGCGGCAAACTCCTCTTCCAGAAGTGCCACCTCACCGGCCTCGCCCGCGCCGGTGTTGTAGCGGTGCAGACGGCCCGAGCGCATGATCTCCACGGCGGCCTCGATGGCCTCCTCCGGGATCGGCTCCTGCTGGGTGAAATTGCCTTTGAATGTCTCGCTCATGGCCGAAGCTTGCGCAGCCTTTCCGGGATCGTCAACCGATCAGGCGCGCGACTTCCGCCCCGAGCGCGTCATAGTGATCGAGAAGCCCTTCGGGTTCGAGCGTTGCCACCCCGCGCCCCTCCGGCCCAAAGGTCACGAGGAGCGAGGGCACCCCGGCGGCGCGCGCGGTTTCGCGGTCCGTCACCGTATCCCCCACGAGGAGAGAGGACGCCACCACGCCCCCGGCCCGTTCCACGCTCGCCACGTAGGGCGCCGGATCGGGCTTTTTCACCGGCAGGCTGTCCGCGCCGACGAGCGAGGCGAAGAGATCGCGCACCCCGAGCCGGGACAGGAGCGTCTGCGCCAGCCCCTCGGGCTTGTTCGTGCAGACACCGACCGCGTAGCCAGACTTCGCCAAGGCTTCGATCGCCGAGACCGCGCCGGGATACATCACCGTGTGGCGGTCGATATTGTCGCCATACCACTCCAGGAGATAGGGGTAATCCTCCTCGACCGTTTCGGGCGCGAGCGCCAGCCGGGAACACCCCAGCGTCAACATCGCCCGCCCGCCGCGAAACGCCGTCGCCGCATCCGCCACCGGGTCGAGCACATCGCCCAGCCCGCGTCTTGCGAAACAGGCGTTGGCCGAAGCGATCAGGTCACGCGAGGTGTCGGCCAGCGTGCCGTCCAGATCGAAGATCACCGTTTTCATGCCGAATGGCCCGCCCTTTTCCAACGCTCACTTGCGTGATACGCGCGCAGAGGTAAAACGGACTTGATTAAAAGAAAAGAGCAGCCGATGCCCACAGCCCTCATTGTTCTCGCCGCCGGTCAAGGCACGCGGATGAACTCCGACCTGCCGAAAGTGCTGCACGAATTGGGCGGCGCACCGCTCTTTGCCCATGCGCTGTCCTCTGGTGCCGCGCTGGCGCCTGAGCGCACCGTGCTGGTTGCGGGCCACGGCGCCGAGGCTGTGACCAAGGCGGCCAAGGCATTGGACGACGAGATCGACGTGGTCCTGCAAGAAGAGCAACGCGGCACCGGCCACGCGGTCGACCAGGCCCGCGACACGCTGGCGGATTTCCAGGGCGACGCCGTGGTGCTCTATGGCGATACGCCGTTCATCAGGCGCGAAACGCTGGACGCCATGGCCAAGGCGCGCGCCAAGGGGGCTGATGTCGTCGTGCTCGGGTTCGAGGCCGCCGATCCGGGGCGCTACGGGCGGCTCGTGCTCGACGGGAACCGGCTGGCCAGGATCGTGGAGTTCAAGGACGCGGACGAAGCGACGCGGGCCATCACGCTGTGCAACTCTGGCGTGATCGCGGCAGACACCGCGACGCTGTTTGACCTGATCGCGGGCGTCGGCAACGACAACGCCTCTGGCGAATATTACCTCACCGACATCGTCGACATCGCCAATGCACGCGGGCTGACCTGCTCGGTCGTCACCTGTGACGAGGCCGAAACGCTCGGCATCAACACCCGCGCAGAACTCGCCGCGGCCGAAGCGCAGCTTCAGGCAGACAAACGGGCGGAAGCGATGGAGAACGGCGTCACGCTGGTCGCGCCGGACACCGTGTTCTTCGCTGCCGACACCTTCGTCGGGGGGGACACGGTGATCGAACCCAACGTCGTCTTCGGCCCCGGCGTTACCGTGGAAAACGGCGCGCGCATCCGGGCCTTCAGCCATCTCGAGGGCTGTCACGTCTCGCGCGGCGCCGTGATCGGCCCCTATGCCCGCCTGCGTCCCGGCGCGGAACTGGCCGAGGGGGCCAAGGTGGGCAACTTCGTCGAGATCAAGAACGCGACCATCGACACAGGGGCCAAGGTCAACCACCTCACCTACATCGGCGATGCCTTCGTCGGCGAAGGTGCCAACATCGGCGCGGGCACCATCACCTGCAATTACGACGGCGTGTTCAAACACCACACCCATATCGGGGCACATGCCTTCATCGGGTCGGACACCATGCTGGTGGCCCCCGTCTCCGTGGGTGACGGCGCGATGACCGCGACCGGCACCGTGGTCACGCAGGACGTGGACCCCGGCGCCCTGGCCGTCGGCCGCGCCCGTCAGGAAAACAAACCGGGCTTCGCCACCAAATTTTTTGAAAAACTGCGCACGCAGAAAGCGCAGAAGAAAGGATAAACCATGTGCGGCATCGTTGGGGTTCTGGGCAAACACGAAGTCTCTCCCATCATCGCGGAGGCGCTGCGGCGGCTGGAATACCGCGGCTATGACAGCGCGGGCATCGCCACGGTGAACGAGGCCGGCACGCTTGATCGCCGCCGCGCCGTGGGCAAGCTCGCGAACCTCTCGGATGAACTGGTGCACAACCCGCTGCCTGGAAAATCCGGCATCGGCCACACCCGCTGGGCCACCCATGGCGGCGTCACTGTCTCCAATGCTCACCCGCACAGGTCCGGCAAGGTCGCGCTGGTTCACAACGGGATCATCGAGAACTTCCACGCGATCCGCGAAGAGCTCGCCGCCAAGGGTGTCCATTTCGAAAGCCAGACCGACACCGAAAGCGTGGCCTGCCTCGTCGCAACGCTCATCGACGAAGGCAAGACGCCGGTCGAGGCCGTGCGCGAGATGCTCCCGCGTCTCGACGGGGCCTATTCGCTCTTGTTTCTCTTCGACGGCGAACAGGACCTGATGATCGCAGCACGGAAGAACTCGCCGCTGGCCATCGGGCACGGCGACGGCGAGATGTTCGTAGGCTCCGACGCCATCGCTCTTGCGTCCATGACCGACCGCGTCACCTACCTGGAAGAAGGCGACTGGGCCGTCATCACCCGCGCGGGCGCGACGATCTATAACGAGGCCGGTGAGCTCGCGAACCGCAAGATCCGCAAGGTCCAGATGGACGCGACCCGGATCGAGAAAGCTGGTTACAAACACTTCATGATGAAAGAGATCGCCGAGCAACCGACCGTGGTCGGCAAGGTGCTCGACGCCTATCTCTCCGAGGACAAGCAAAGCCTTGCGATGGACATGGAAGGGATCGACTTCACCCGGGTCTCGCGCATCTCAATCGTCGCCTGCGGCACCGCCTACTACGCGGGTCTCGTCGCAAAATACTGGTTCGAACACTATGCCCGCCTGCCCGTCGACATCGACGTGGCGAGCGAGTTTCGCTACCGTGAGCCGCCCTTCCCCGATGGCACCCTGTCGATCTTCGTCAGCCAATCGGGCGAAACCGCCGACACGCTGGCCGCCCTTCGCTACTCCCGCGACCGGGCCGCGCATATCGTTTCGCTCGTGAACAGCCCCGAAAGCTCCATCGCCCGTGAAAGCGACATCGCGCTCCCGATTCACGCGGGCGTCGAGGTCTCCGTGGCCTCCACCAAGGCCTTCACCTGTATGCTGACGACCTTCGCCGTCATGGTGCTCAAAGCCGCCTCTGAACGTGGCGAAATCGATGACGCGACGCTGACCCGGCATCTGGGCGATTTGCACAAGCTACCCGGATTGATGAGCCATGCCATCTCCATCGACGGCGAGTTGAACAAGGCGGCGCGCAAGATCTCCGACGCGCGTGACGTGCTCTTCCTTGGCCGGGGCCAGATGTTCCCCCTGGCGCTGGAAGGCGCGCTCAAGCTCAAGGAAATCAGCTATCTCCACGCCGAAGGCTATGCCTCGGGCGAGTTGAAACATGGCCCCATCGCGCTGGTGGACAAGGAAACCCCCACCGTGGTCCTCGCCCCGCACGACCCGCTGTTCGAGAAGACGGTGTCCAACATGCAGGAGGTCATGGCACGCGGCGGTCGCGTCCTCCTGATCGCCGATGCCAAGGGCATCGCGCAGGCAGGCACCGGCGTCTGGCGCACCATCACCATGCCCGACGCGCCCGAGCTGATCCAACCGATCCTCTACGCGGTCCCCGCGCAGCTCCTGGCTTACCACGCCGCGATCGCCAAGGGCACCGACGTGGACCAACCCCGCAACCTGGCGAAATCGGTGACGGTGGAATAAGCGCCGCGCCAACCCGGAGAGACCGCATGGCCAAACAGTTCGACGCCCTCGACGACCGCCTGACCGCCTTCATCGAAGACCAACATGTGTTCTTCGTGGGCAGCGCCGGCACCGACAGCCGCGTCAACGTCTCGCCCAAGGGCATGGACAGCCTGCGGGTCATGGGCCCCAACCGCATCCTCTGGCTCAACTACACAGGGTCCGGGAATGAAACCGCCGCCCATCTGGCGCAGGTGAACCGGATGACCCTGATGTGGTGCAGCTTCACCACCCGCCCCCTGATCCTGCGCTGCTACGGCACCGCAGACGTGATCCACCCCCGCGACGACGACTGGGCCGAGGCCGTGGCGCATTGGGGCGACCCCCTCGGTGCGCGGCAGGTCTACGACATGCAGGTCGACCTCGTGCAGACCTCCTGCGGCTACGGCGTGCCCTTCATGGATAACGCCCGTGACCGCGACACCATGACCAGATGGGCCGATGACAAGGGCGAACAGGGCATCCGCGACTACTGGGAAGAAAAGAACACCACCAGCATCGACGGGTTGCCCACGGGGATCTTCGAATGACGCTGGACGAGGCGCTCGACGCCCTGCGCGCCCGGATCGAACCGGGCCGGGCCGAAGGTCAAAAGACCTATCACAAGCAAACGCGCGAGGTGTTGGGCATCCCGAACCCGGTGCTCAACGACCTGACGAAAGACTGGCGCCGGTCGCTTTCCGTTCAGGAGCGTGTGGAGCTCGCAAGCGCCCTTTGGGACACGGATATCTTCGAAGCGCGGCTGGCGGCGGCCAAGCTTCTGACCCAGGCCCGGATCAAACCCGACGATGCCGTATGGGCGCTGATCGGGTCCTGGGTGCCCGAGTTCGATAGCTGGGCCATTGCGGATCACGCCTGCATGGCGGGACAGAAACGCCTCACCGCCGACCCGGTCCGCATCGAGGATGTCGAGCCATGGACCCGGTCGGACCACCTTTGGACCCGTCGCGCCGCGCTGGTCATCACCCTGCCGTGGACCAAGCAGAACAACCCCAAACCCGACGACCTCGCCATCCGCGACCGGGTGCTGGGCTGGGCCGCGTCTTACGTCGATGACCCGGAATGGTTCATCCAGAAAGCCGTGGCATGGTGGCTGCGCGACCTGTCGAAACACGACCCCGCGCGCACCCGCGCCTTTCTGGACAGCTACGGCGACAGGATGAAGCCCTTCGCCCGCAAGGAAGCCGCGAAATACCTGGCCTGAAACGCGCCCGCCGGGCAAGCGCTTGCCACTCTGGCCCTCCCGACATAGTTTCCACGGAAATGACATCGAGGAGGAAATCATGTCTGCACCGACCCCGCCGTTTCGCGCCGATCACGTCGGCTCGCTCCTGCGTCCTGCCGCCATCAAGGACGCCCGCAAGAAGCATTTCGAGGACGGCACCCTCAGTGCCGAAGAGCTGACCGCCGTCGAAGACGCGGAAATCCCCGCGCTCATCAAGATGCAGGAAGAGGTCGGGTTGAAGGCCGTGACCGACGGCGAAGCCCGCCGGTCCTTCTGGCACTACGACTTCATGGGCATGCTCACCGGGCTCGACCTTGAGGAACGCGACGAAGGCGTGCAGTTCGCCGGTGTCAAACTGCGTCCGATTTTCCCGACGATCACCCAAAAGCTCGACTTCCCGGACGATCACCCGATGCTCGATCACTTCAAGTTCGTGGCCGCCAACACCTCGGTGGTCCCGAAAATCTCGATCCCCGGCCCCTCCTCCCTGCACTTCCGCACCGCGCCGGAGGACATCCGCGTCAAGGACTACGAGGACAGCGAAGCGCTCTTCACCGACATCGCCGCAACCTACAAGAAAGCCGTGGAGAAATTCTACGCCGCAGGCTGCCGCTATCTCCAGATGGACGATATCTTCTTCGCCTACCTCTGCGACCCAAAGCACCGTGCAGAGAAGCAAGCCAACGGACAGGACCCGGACTGGCTGATCCAGAAATACAGCTGGATGATGCGCGAAGCGATCAAGGACCGCCCCGCCGACATGCACATCGGGATGCACATGTGCCGCGGCAACTTCCGCTCCACCCACGCTGCCGAAGGGGCCTATGACCTCGCCGCCGAAGCGATCTTCGACACCGGCGTCGATATCTTCTTCATGGAGTACGACACCGACCGCGCCGGCGGACTGGAGCCGCTGGGCCTCCTGCCCAAGGGCAAGCAGCGCATCCTGCCGGGCTTCGTCACCACGAAGACGCCGGAGCTGGAAAGCATCGACTGGCTCAAGTCGAAATTCGACGAGGCCTCCAAATACGTCGACATCGACCAGCTCGGCATCGCGCCGCAATGCGGCTTCGCCTCCACCGAAGAGGGCAACGCCGTGACCGAAGACGACCAGAGGAAGAAACTGGAACTCATCGTCAAATGCGCGGAAGAGATCTGGGGCGGGGTGTAAGCCGCGCCGCCAAGAATGCAAAAAGGACCAACGGTCCACCAAGGGCGCCCCATGCGGGCGCCTTTTTCGTCTCCGGGCGCAGGGCCGGACAAGACACCGGCGCAGCGCCGCCATTTGGAACAATGTTCTACGCAACACACCGAAAGGACGCAGAGATTCATTTGAAATCGTGAATATGGCCTGCCAATTGGGACGTAATTCCAAACGGAGAGCTGCCATGTTTGAATCTTTCGGCTTCGAATCCCTCACCGCCCCGCAAGCGGCGGTCTTTGTTGCGCTGGCCTTCGGCCTTGCCTTCGGCATCCTCGCCGAGCGCACCGCGTTTTGCTTTCGCCGCGCCCTGGTCGGATCGGATCGCAAACAGGCGATGGGCGTCTGGCTCACCGCGCTGGCCGTGGCCGTGATCGGCACCCAAGGTTTGGTTGCTGCCGACCTGATCGGCTTTGCGGATCACCGCTTCCTGGCCGCCGACCTGCCCTGGCTCGCCATCGTGATCGGCGGTCTGGCCTTCGGCGTCGGCATGGTGCTCACCCGTGGCTGCATCTCGCGGCTGACCGTGCTCGGTGCGGGCGGCAACCTGCGCGCGCTTTTCGTGATCGCACTGGTCGCCATCGCGGCCCATGCCACGCTCAAGGGCCTGCTCTCGCCCGTCCGCGTCGCGCTCGAAGGCGTGACGGCCCCCGTCGGTGACGCCGTGTCGCTCGCCGCCCTCCCCGGCGGCGCGCTTCTCTGGGCGGGTGTTATCGCCGTCGCGGCACTGGCCTATGCCCTGCGCTCCGGCAACCGGCCCGTCATGCTGGTGCTCGCCGCGCTTCTGGGCGCACTGGTCCCGCTGGCATGGGTTGGCACCGGCTTCGTGCTCTACGACGACTTCGACCCCATCGCGCAGCAGGCGCTCTCGTTCACCGCGCCCTTCGCCGATACGCTCTTCTTCACCATCGCCTCGTCTGCCATCTCGGCAAACTTCGGAGTCGGCTTGATCGGCGGCACGCTCGCGGGCGCGCTGATCGCGGCCCTCGTGTTCGGCAGCTTCAAATGGCAGAGCTTCTCCAGCCCCCGCGAAACCGGGCGCTACGCCCTGGGCGCGGTCCTGATGGGCACCGGCGGCGTGCTGGCCGGCGGCTGCACCGTCGGCGCGGGCCTCTCGGGCATCCCGACCCTCTCGGTCGCGGCCCTCCTCGCCATCGTCACGATTGCCGCGGGGGCGCTTGCCGCCAACCGCCTGCTCAGTGGAACCGCTTTCGGATCGAGCGCACCATCAGCCACACGGCAAGCACAACCGGCAGAGTGATAACCGCCATCAGCTCGGTCTTGTCGAGGTGCAGCCACTTCGCCACGGGACCGAGCAGATAGGCCCCAAGCGACACCGCGTAATAGCTGATCGCCACGACCGACAGCCCTTCGACCGTCTGCTGGAGCCTGAGCGCCAGGTCGGCGCGCTTGTCCATGCTTTCGAGCAGCGCCTTGTTCTCCGCCGAACGCTCCACGTCGACCTTGGTCCGAAGCAGGTCGGCGGCCCGCATCGCGCGCACGGCCATCTCGTGCAACTGCCGCTCGAAACTCTTCACGGTCCGCATCGCCGGATCGTAACGGCGGGTCATGAATTCCCGCAGCGTCTGCCGAAAGTTCCAGCGCTCTTCGCGCAGCACGTCGATCCTTTGGGTCACCAGCGCCTCATAGGCCCCGGTCGCCCCGAATCGAAACGACGTATCCGCGTTGATCGTTTCCAGCTCCGCCGAGATCTTCAGAAGCTCCTTGAGCCGCGCCTCGGACCCTTCGCCGTCCCCCCCCATACCGGAGACCAGCCGCGACAGCTGCTCCCCGATCTCGGACAGGCGCCGCTGATTGGCCCGCGCCCGCGCCAGCCCCAGCATCGACATTTGCTTATAGGTCTCGATCTCCCCGATCCGCTGCACGATCCGCCCGATCCGGCGCGGGGTGCAGGTCTTGCCCGCGAAAACCGCGAACCGCAGGTGCCCGCCCTCGTCGATGCGAAAATCGCCCGCCACGATGGCGGCCTTGTCCAGAACATAAGAAGCCGCCACGCTTTCGGGCACGAACCACGCGTCGATCTTCTTGCGCATCACGTCCTCGGACGGCAGCTCTTCCACCCGGATCAGCGCCGATGTCACCCGCACGCCGGGCGCCTGTGCCAGCCAATCCTCGGGGAACACGTCGAACATCGACGGATCGAAGGGCTTCTCGGCGTTCCCGTCGCCAAAGATCGTGTAGGTCACGAACTCCGTATGTTGCTCCCACTTGAGCCGGTATTTTCCGATCTCGCCGAAAAAGTGGTTCGCCCCCGGCTTCGGGTGGGCCGTGCCGTAGCGATCCAGCAGCGCAAGCAGATGATCCACATCCGCCTGCCGATCCCGCGACACCGCGTTCTCGGGTCGCTTGATCGCGATATAGGCGGCAAAACACGGCGCTTCCAACGATGGGAAGGGCCGTGCATGCAACTCGTTCGCCAGCGCGTAGCGCTGTTCGTGGTCTTGTATATTGGCCATACCTGTCCCGGCTCCGGTCGCGTTCTCAGACGGTTTTAGCGAAACTGGACCACTTTGGGCAGTGGTTGATTGTCGCGCAGGGGCGATCAGATCGTAACCACGTCCAGCGGCGGGAATCCGTTGAAGCCGACCGAGGAATAGGTCGAGGTATAGGCCCCCGCGTTGCGAATGATCACCCGGTCGCCCGCCTTGAGGCTCATGGGCAGCGATACGGGCCGCTTTTCATAGAGCACATCCGCACTGTCACAGGACGGACCGGCCAGGATGCAAGGCCCATGGGCATCGTGATCGCGCGGCGTGACGAACTGGTAACGGATCGCCTCACCCTCGGTTTCGGCCAGGCCCGAGAACCGGCCGATGTCGAGATAAACCCAGCGGTGCGCGTCCAGGTCCGACTTGTGGCTGACCAGCAGGCACTCCGCGATGATGACACCGCACTCGGCCACCAGCCCGCGACCCGGCTCCGCCATCACGCGCGGCACATCGCCAAAGCGCTCGGTCACAAGCTCCATCACCCGCGCGGCATAGACAGCCGGCGCGTCGATCGCTTCGCCGTAAAACGCCGGGAACCCGCCGCCGATGTTCAGAAGGTCGAGATCAAAACCCTGCGCCCGTGCCGCGTGCCAAAGCCGCGCCACGTGGTCGAGCACCCCGGTCCACATCTCGGCCCGCCGGGTCTGCGACCCGACATGGAACGACAGGCCAACAGGGCGCAGCCCCAGCTCCCGCGCATAGCCGAGCAGATCCATGAGCTTGTCGTCCTTGCAGCCGAACTTGCGGCTGAGCGGCCAGTCGGCCTCGGAATTCTCGACGATCAGCCGGATATAGACCTCGGCCCCCGGCGCGTGTTCGGCGATCTTCTCAAGCTCTTCCTCGGCGTCGGCGGCAAACAGCGTCACGCCCACATGGGCCGCGAACTCGATGTCACCCGGCTTCTTGATGGTGTTGCCAAAGGAAATCTCCGACGGATCGGCACCCTGGCTCAGGCACAGCTCGATCTCCCCGCGCGAGGCCGCGTCGAAATGCGAGCCGAGGTTCACCAGCCGCTCGATGATCCGCTGGTGCGGGTTGGCTTTGACGGCGTAATGGATACGCGCCCGGCCCAGACCGGCCTCCAACGCGCGAAACTGCTCTTCGGCCCGGTCCACGTCCAGAACGAGCGTGGGACGGTCCACGTCCATCATTTGGGCTTCGGAAACGATACGGGGAACGGGCGCGAAAGCGCCATGTGCAGCATAGGTCATGTCTATCTCCAGACGACAGGGGTGCAATACCCCAAGGTTCATAGGGAGACGTTACCGTCACTGCATAAACGCGTGCCGAACTGCGGGTGTCCCGTAGAGCTGCCGGTCGTGGCCAGAGGCGCGTGCGTTGGCGTCTTGAACGCGCATTTGGGGCAAGTTGCGTCACCGATCAAGAGAAAATTTTGCGGGGGTGCAAATTTCCGCCGGGATGCCTAAACCGGACACATGACGCGGCTTATCCTGTTCAACAAACCCTTCGGTGTCCTGTCCCAGTTCACCGACGCCAAATCACCGACCGAGCGCCCAACGCTCTCGGCCTATATCGACGTGCCGGGGGTCTACCCGGCGGGGCGTCTGGACCGCGACAGCGAGGGGCTCTTGCTGCTCACGGACGATGGCAAGCTGCAAGCGCGCATCGCGAACCCAAAGCACAAGACCCGCAAAACCTATCTCGCCCAGGTCGAAGGCGCACCGACCGAGGCCGACCTCGATCCCCTGCGCAAAGGCGTGATGCTCAAGGACGGCATGACCCGCCCGGCCGAGGCCCGGCTTATCGACCCGCCCGAAGTGTGGGAACGCGATCCGCCCGTGCGCTACCGCAAATCCGTGCCCGACACCTGGATCGAACTCACCATCACCGAGGGCAAGAACCGGCAGGTGCGCCGCATGACCGCCGCCATCGGCTTCCCCACCCTGCGCCTCGTGCGCTGGCGCGTCGGCGATTGGTCACTCGATGGCATAGCCCCCGGCACATGGCGCGAGGGACCGCTCCACCGGACCCCGAAGCCTCGATAACCGCAAGCACCGGGGAGGCTTGCAACAGAGACGGCGACCAATCCCCCGGCGTCCGAAAGGTCCTGGGCAACACGGGTGAAGACCCGAACGGCAAGGGAGGACGGGGCAGCTCAGACCGCGGCACGTTGCACTGAATCCGTTAACCAACTCCGAGATCGTGTTGCAAACCGATCCATTGTGCCTGTGCGGAAAACAAATACTAATCCACTGTGTTTATTGTTTTTTCCAGATATCGCCTTCTATTAACCACGAAGTTCAAAGCATGGGTTTTGCCGCATTTTTGCCCGATTCTTTTGACAAATCGTTCACGATAATTATTGCACGAACACCCAAGGAACCGCTGGACATGCGTTTTGACGCACTCAAAAGATTTTTCCTCGACGAAACCGGGGCGGTGTCGGTCGACGCTGTCGTCGTGATCGGTGGTTCCATCCTCATCGCGCAGACGGTCATCACCGATATATCGGAAGGCATGGTGACGCTCAGCGACAAGATGAACGCGCGGTTCGAACAAATCGCCGTCGATCAGCTTGATAATGCCGCCACGGTTTACACGCCGACGTCATCGACCACGACGCCGGCCCAGGCGAGCGCGGGCCCAACCGCCGGCAACCCGGGCAATGACAAGGCAGTCGGCAACGCGGGCGAAAACCCCAACGGCAGCGACGATTGGGGCGACGGCACCCAGGGCAAGTCGCAATAAAATCACTTCAATCCGGTTGGGGAACGGGTCGCAATTGTGGCCCGTTTTCCGGTGCCGGGCCAGAATTTACCTTATCGTATCACGGGTCTCACCCAAGTTTGTCCCGTTTTCGCCTCAAATGACTGGCAAATAATGATCTGAACTCGGGGGAGTCAAACAAGAGGCGAGGCCAAAATGCTTCGAAATATGATCAAGACTTTTTTGGACGACGAAACCGGCGCTGTCACCGTCGATATGGTCGTCGTCCTCGGCGGATCCATGTTGATGGCCACCACCATCGTCCAAGACGTCTCGACAGGCGCACTGGATCTGTCCGAACGCGTGAATGTCCGCCTGTTCGAAATCGGCGACGAATGGTTACCCGATGCGACCGGCGACATCCCGGCCTATGTCGAGGAAGAGGAAACAGCCGCGACGGACCCGGACGCCACCGATCCGGGCAGCGGCACGGATGCGTCGGACGACAGCTCCGCGCCCAGCGGTGGCAACCCGGGCAACGACAAGAACGTCGGCAACGCGGGCGAAACCCCGAACGGCAGCGACGATTGGGGCAGCGGCTCGAACGGGCGGAGCGACTCCGATTCGAACGGCAATTCGGGGAACTCGGACCGGGACGACCACTCGGACAAAGACGACCATTCGGACCGGGACGACCACTCGGACAAGGACGACCACTCGGACAAGGACGACAAACACCGCGGCCGTGGAAAAGGGCGCGGACGCGATTAAACCGTTCTCCTAAAACGAAAAAGGCCCCGCCAAAGAGCGGGGCCTTTTTTTGTCCAGTGTGGCCGGGATCAGGAGATCAGCGGCAGCAGGCTCGACACGCTCTCTTTCGCGTCGCCATAGAACATCTGCGTGTTCTCCTTGTAGAACAGCGGGTTCTCGATGCCAGAATACCCGGTGCCCTGACCGCGTTTGGACACGAAGACCTGCTTGGCCTTCCACACTTCCAGAACCGGCATCCCCGCGATGGGGCTGTTGGGATCTTCCTGTGCGGCCGGGTTCACGATGTCGTTGGAGCCGATGACGATCACGACGTCCGTCTCCGGGAAGTCGTCGTTGATCTCTTCCATCTCCAGCACGATGTCGTAAGGCACCTTTGCCTCGGCCAGAAGCACGTTCATGTGGCCGGGCAGACGCCCCGCGACCGGGTGGATCGCAAACCGCACGTTCTTGCCCTGCGCGCGCAGTTTCGAGGTCAGGTCCGAAACCGCCCCCTGCGCCTGTGCCACGGCCATCCCGTAACCCGGAACGATCACCACGCTGTCGGCTTCTTTCAGAGCGTTTGCGACACCTTCGGCGTCGATCGGCTTCTGCTCGCCCTCGATCGCCATCTGCTCGCCCGCCGGGCCGCCGAAGCCACCCAGAATGACCGAGATGAAGGACCGGTTCATCGCCTCGCACATGATGTAGGACAGGATCGCACCGGAGGAGCCCACCAGCGCGCCGACCACGATCAGGAGGTCATTGCCCAGCGAGAAGCCGATGGCCGCCGCCGCCCAGCCCGAATAGGAGTTGAGCATCGAAACGACCACCGGCATGTCCGCGCCACCGATCCCCATGATCAGGTGATAGCCGATGAAGAGCGCCATCACCGTCATGATCGCAAGCGGCACGAAGCCACCGGTGTTGAAGTACCAGATCAGCGCAACGATCGAGATCGCCGCGGCACTGGCGTTCAGCAAATGCCCGCCCGGAAGCTTGTTGGCGGAGGTATCCACCTTACCGGCCAGCTTGCCATAGGCGATGACCGAGCCCGTAAAGGTCACGGCCCCGATGAAGATCCCCAAGAACAGCTCGACCTTGAGGATGTTCAACTCCACCGCGGTCTTGTGCGAAATGAGCTGCGCGAAGGCCCCGAAGCCCTGCTCGTGCAGCCAGGCATCCATGCCGGTCGCATTGAGAGACGTGGGCGCGCTGGCCATGACCTGCGCCACGTTCTGCATCTCGAAATGCGCGTTGAAGCCGACGAAGACGGCGGCCAGACCGACGAGCGAATGCATCGCCGCCACAAGCTGCGGCATCTCGGTCATCTGGACGCGCATCGCGACCATGTAACCGATCATGCCACCCGCCGCGATCAGGATGACGGACAGAATCCACAGCCCTGCCCCCGGCCCGATGAGCGTTGCGAACACCGCCAGCGCCATGCCGGCGATCCCGTACCATACCGCGCGTTTCGCGCTTTCCTGTCCAGACAACCCGCCAAGCGCGAGGATGAAGAGGACTGCCGCGACCACGTAGGCCGCTGTCGTAAATCCGAATTCCATAAGTCCTACTCCCCCTTACGATTTCTGGAACATGGCGAGCATGCGCCGTGTGACGAGGAAACCGCCGACGATGTTGATCCCGGCCATGAAGACCGACACGGCCGCCAGCAGCATGACGAGGAAAGACCCCGACCCGATCTGCATCAAGGCGCCGAGAATGATGATCGACGAAATGGCGTTGGTCACGGCCATGAGCGGCGTGTGCAGCGAGTGCGACACGTTCCAGATCACCTGGAAGCCCACGAAAACCGCGAGCACGAAGACGATGAAGTGCTGCATGAAGCTCGCAGGCGCAACAAGGCCCACGGTCAGCAAGAGCACGGCACCGGTCACGATCAACGTCACCTGGTTCTTGGTCTGCGCCTTGAACGCGACCATCTCCGCCTCGCGCTTTTCTTCCGGGGTCAGCACTTTCGGCGGCTCCGGTTTCTTCTGCGCGGCGATGGCCTGGATCTTCGGCGGCGGCGGCGGGAAGGTGATCTCGCCCGCATGGGTCACCGTGGAGCCACGGATCACGTCGTCTTCCATGTTGACGTTGATCTTGCCGTCCTTCTCGGGCGTCAGATCGGTCATCATGTGACGGATGTTGTTGGCGTAGAGCGTCGAGGACTGGGTCGCCATGCGGCTCGGGAAGTCCGTGTAACCGATAATGGTCACGCCATTGTCGGTCACGATCTTCTCGTCGGCCACGGTCAGCTTGCAGTTCCCGCCCTTCTCGGCGGCAAGGTCGACGATCACCGAACCCGGCTTCATCGACTTGACCATATCCTCGGTCCAAAGCTCCGGCGCTTCCCGGTTCGGTATGAGCGCGGTGGTGATGACGATATCGACCTCGGGGGCCAATTCGCGGAACTTCGCAAGCTGCGCCTCGCGGAACTCCGGGCTCGACACGGCGGCATAACCCCCGGTGGCCGCGCCATCCGTCTGCTCTTCTTCGAAATCGAGATAGACGAACTCGGCCCCCATCGATTCAACCTGTTCGGCCACTTCCGGCCGCACGTCGAAGGCGTAAGTGATCGCCCCGAGCGAGGTGGAGGTGCCGATCGCGGCAAGCCCGGCAACACCGGCCCCGACCACGAGCACCTTGGCAGGCGGCACTTTACCCGCGGCAGTCACCTGCCCGGTGAAGAACCGGCCAAAGTTGTTGCCCGCTTCGATCACGGCACGGTAGCCCGCGATGTTCGCCATGGACGACAGCGCATCCATCTTCTGCGCGCGCGAGATACGCGGCACCATTTCCATCGCGATCACGGTCGCGCCCTTGGACTTGGCCAGCTCCAGCCCCTCTTCGTTCCCGCCGGGATTGAAGAAGGTAATCAGCGTCTTGTCCTTGGTCAGGCGCTTCAGCTCGGTCTCGGTCGGAATGCGGACCTTGGCGATGATGTCCGCCTCTTTCCACAACGCCGCGGGCGTCTTTGCGATCTCGACCCCGGCGTCCTTGTAATCCTTGTCCGAGAACCCGGCCTTCTCGCCCGCGCCCTTTTCGATCAGGCAATCATAGCCCAGTTTTTGCAGCATCCCGGCGGATTCCGGCGTCATCGCGACCCGGTTTTCTCCGTCGAGGATCTCCTTCGGTACCCCGATTTTCACGTTTAGTATCCTTCTCCCTCTGTAACGGCGGACCAAAGCCCGCCGCACTCGAAGTTTCCTATAGGCGACATCGCCCAGCTTTTCGACCAAAACCCTCGCACCTGCGAGGATTCCTTTGTGGCCAACCTTTCATCTGCGACCGTGGGTCACAACCACCGCCGCACACGTCCCATCCATGCGCGCGCCTCGTCCCCGAAGCTCTCGATCAGCCGGTTCTCCTCCCAGCGGATGAACCGCCGTTGGATGAACCCGCCAAAAAGCGGCACCAGCACCAGCGCGGGCAGCACGTCCCAGTGCAGGATCGCGCCCGCGAGGACCAACGCATCCCCGAGGTACATCGGGTTGCGCGTGATCCGGTAGATACCCGACCGCAGGAACGCGCTCGGCGCCCGTCGCGGGATGAAGCTCGTGCGCGCCCGCAGGAACTCCCAAACCGCCGCAGACATCGCCCCCAGACCGAGAACGATCAGCGCGTCTCCGACCCAGCGGACCCAATCGAGCCCCGTGGCGAGCCACGGGAACAACCGGTCCAACCCGAAGGCCCCGGCCAGCGTCAGCAGAAGCCACGTGGGGGGTATATCCAAGAGCCGCAGCAGCAGAATCCCTCCGCGCAAGATAATTACCTGAACCAAGGTTTATTGGTGAGGATTATTGCCAACGCAACCCCCGCCAGCCCAAATTCCGTCGCGTTTTCGAGTGATTGCGACACCGTGACCGCTAACGCGGCCGCAATGCCCGCCGGAGAGCCGCCCGATCGTCGGGAATTCCGGGGGTGTGCGGCGGCAAACCGACCCAACGTCGCGGGCCCGAAAGGTTCACGCCCGCCCCGCGCTCATGCTAGCCCTAGAGCCAACAGGGAGGATCACATGACCGATTTGAACGGAAAACACGCGCTCGTCACGGGCGGCGGCACGGGCATCGGCCTCGCCATTGCAACGGCCCTGGCCAAGGCCGGCGCGCAGGTGACCATCACCGGACGCCGCGCCGACGTGCTGGAGGAAGCCGCAGGCGCCCACCCCGGCCTGCACCCGGCCGTCATGGATGTGACCAGCGAAGCCTCGATCAAGGAGGGCATCGAAACGGCCCGCGCCGCGCGCGGCCCGATCACCATCGTCGTCGCCAATGCGGGCGTCGCCACGGGCCGCAAACTGGCAAAGACGTCCTACGATTTCTGGCGCGACATCATGGCCGTGAACCTCGACGGCGTTTTCCTGACCCTGCGCGAATGCCTCCCGGACATGGAAGAGGCCGACTGGGGCCGCGTGATCGCGATATCCTCCATCGCGGGGGTCAAGGGCCTGCGCGGCGCCGGTGCCTATTCCGCCTCCAAGCACGGCGTCATCGGCCTGATCCGCTCGCTGTCAGAGGATTATCTCGGCACCGGCCTCACCTTCAACGCGATTTGCCCGGCCTATGTCGAGACCGACATCATCACCCGCAACGTCGACGCCATCGCCGAACGCATCGGCGGCGACCGGGAAAAGGCCCTCGCCATGATGCGCGACGTCAACAAGCACAAACGCCTGATCCAGCCCGAGGAGATCGCGAATGCCGCGCTGTGGCTGGTCGCGCCGGGATCGGAAAGCGTGAACGGCCAGACCATCGAGATCGCGGGCGGTCAGATGTAATGGCGCCACGCCTGCGGCGCGTCGCGGTGGTCGAGGGGCCAGCCCCTCGAGCTCCCCGAGGTATTTTTGGAACGATGAAGATCAGGGCGTCAGCGCGCGGGCGAACATGACCGCGAGCCGGTCGAGGTCGTCGCGCAGCGTGGTGTATTCCGTCGCACCATCCACGACGCCGTGCACGGCCGCGAGGATCACCCGCGCCACCTCCCGCGCCGACGCGCCCAGGGTGAGCGATCCGTCCGTCAACCCGGTCGCAAGCCAGACGGTCAGGACCGAAACGAGTTTGGCGTCCCCCTCGGCCACGATCTCGCCGCTCACCTCGGCCTTGGCATCCAGCAGCTCCGGCCCGTGCGGGCTGTTCAAGAGCGCGTCGAAGGGCGGCGCGACCTTGGCGGCAAAGGCGGCTTTCAGCGCGGATTGAGCATCCGGCGCATCGCGCAAAGCCTCTTCCATCACCTGCGCCGTGCGCGCGAAATAATCCGCGACCAGCGAGGCGAAGATGTCTTCTTTATTGCGGAAATGCAGGTAAAGCGCGGCGCGGCTCATCCCGGCGCCCTTGGCGATATCCGCCATCGACACGCGTTTGAACCCGTAAAGCCGGAACGCCTCGAAGGACGCGGATATGATCCGCGCCGTCTTGTCGTTCGTATTCGGGGAAAGATCGGTCACCCGCGCCCTGCCTTTTCACATCTGACTGCTCGTTGTTGACAAGCTGACATTTTCGTCACATTTTGTCAATCTGACAGTGTAGACTGACAGGATGTGTCGGCGCGCGCCAACGGGAGGATCCCATGAGCTATAAAATCACCGTCAACGGCACCTCGCACGAGGTCGACCTGCCGGGGGAAGTTCCCCTGCTGTGGGTTCTTCGCGACGAACTGGGCCTCACGGGGACCAAGTACGGCTGCGGCGTCGCCGCCTGCGGCGCCTGCACCGTCCAGGTGGACGGGTTGGCCCAACGGTCCTGCCAACTGCCACTCGACGCGGTGGACGGCCCGGTGACCACCATCGAAGGCCACGGCACGCCGGACGCCCTGTCCGCGTTGCAGGAGGCCTGGGTCGCTCACAACGTGGCGCAATGCGGCTATTGCCAGTCCGGCCAGATCATGCAGGCCGCCTCGCTCCTTGCCGAAACACCGGAGCCGACCGACGAGGACATCGACATCGCCATGCAGGGAAACCTGTGTCGCTGTGGCACCTACCCCCGCATCCGCGCCGCCATCCATGACGCGGCATCGAAGATGAAGGAGGCCTGATCATGGGAAAACTCGGTAAAATCACCCGCCGCGCCTTTCTCGTCGGTGCCGTCGCCGTCACCGGCGGTGTCGCCGTCGGGGCCTACGTGCTCACCCGCGATCCGAAAAACCCGCTCGACCCCGAGCGCGGCGCGACGCTGAACTCCTACGTCATCGTCGACCAGAGCGGCGTCACCATCATCGTGCCGCGCGCCGAGATGGGACAGGGCGTGCAGACCTCGCTCGCTGCCCTCGTGGCCGAGGAGCTTGAAGTGCCGCTGGACCAGGTCCGCGTCGAACACGGCCCCCCCGCTGCCGCCTATGCCACCACCGTCATGATGACCCCGCGCGAGTATGACGCGGAGCCGCAGGGCGAAATGGTGTCATCCCTCATGGCGGGCATGACCCGCCTGCTGGGGATGCAGGTCACCGGCGGCTCGACCTCCGCGCTGGATGCCTTCGACAAGATGCGTATCTCCGGCGCCGCCGCCCGTGAAATGCTGATCGACGCCGCCGCCCAGCGCCTCGGCGTGGGCCGCGACCAATTGCGCGCCGAAGCGGGCGAAATCATCGCCACCGACGGCACCCGCCTCACCTACGCGGAACTGGCCGCCGACGCCGCCAGCCTGACACCCCCCGACAACCCGCCCCTCAAGAAACCCGAGGATTGGGTCCTGATCGGCAAGTCGCAGCCCAAGCTCGATCAACCGGCCAAGGCCACCGGAACCGCGCCCTTCGCGCTGGACACCCGATCGGACGGTATGAAATTCGCCACCGTCAAGATGAACCCCCGCATCGGCGCCGCGCTGAATTCCTTCGATGCCTCCGAGGCCCAAGGCATGGCGGGCGTCGAGGAGATCTTCGCCATCGACGGCGGCGTCGCGGTGGTCGCGAACAATACCTGGCTTGCCATGCAGGCGGCCGAGGCGATCACCTTCGACTGGGCCGAGGCCGACCACGGCGCGACCACGGAAGAGATTTTCGCCGATATCGAAGCCGCCTTCGACCTCGACCCCAACGTGACCGCCCGCGACGAGGGCGAGGTGACGACACCCGACGACGCGCTCACCGCCGAATACCGTGCGCCCTTCCTGTCTCACGCGCCGATGGAACCGATGAACGCCACCGTGCTCTTCACCGGCGACAGGCTGGAGATCTGGGCCGGCGTCCAAGGCCCGATCATCACCCGCAAACAGGCCGCCGATATCGTTGGCCTCAAGGACGATGACGTCACCGTCCATACCACGATCATGGGCGGCTCCTTCGGGCGGCGCGGTTTCAACGACTTCGTCCTGCAGGCGGTGCAGGTGGCCAGGGAAATGCCTGGCACGCCGATCAACATGACGTGGTCACGCGAAGAGGACATGCGCCACGATTACTACCGCCCCGGCGCCATCGCGCGCCTCTCCGCAGGGCTGAACCAGAACGGCATGATGGACAACCTGCGCGGCCAGTTCGCCTCGGCCAGCGTCATGCGTGCCTCGCTCAAGGCCTTCACGGGCCGCGACCTGTCCACGCCCGATACGCTCATCACCGAAGGCTGCGCCGACCAGCCTTATGCCATCGAGAACGCGCTGGTCACCGGCCATGTGCCGGAGCGCTCGCCCCGCATCGGGTTCTGGCGCTCGGTCGGCCATTCCATGAACGCGTTCTTCTGGGAAAGCTTCGTCGACGAGATGGCGCACAAGGCCGGGATGGACCCCCTCGCCTTCCGCCTGGCCCATATCGAGCCGGAGCACGCGCCGACCGCGCAGGTTCTGAAAACCGTGGCGGAAATGGCCAACTGGACCGGAGAGACGCCCGCTGGCAAAGGGCGCGGCATTGCCGTGACCTACTCTTTCGGCACGCCCGTGGCCGAGATCGTCGAGATCAGCGACCGTGACGGCGACATCTCCATCGACAAGGTCTGGATCGCCGCCGACCTGGGCAAGATCATCGACCCCGGCAACGTCGAAGCTCAACTCATCGGCGGCGCGATTTACGGGCTGTCGGCAGCACTCTACGGCGAGATCACCTTCGAGGACGGCGGCGTCGTCGAGGGCAACTTCTACGACTACGACGCCCTGCGCATGTCGAACACCCCGGACTTCGAGGTGCAGGCACTGGCCCTCGGCGGCCCTGTCGGCGGTGTCGGCGAGCCTGGCACGCCCCCGGCGGCCCCGGCGCTGGCCAATGCGATCTTCGACCTCACCGGCGAGCGCATCCGCGAATTGCCGCTGCGCAAAACGCTGAGTTTCGTGGCCTAGAAACACGAACGAGCCTCGGACTGCCAGATCCGCACCCTGCACCTTTTCCAACGAATGGGTGCAGGGTGTTTTTGTACCAGAATGTCCAATTACACCTCACCCTATTCGGACAACTTCCCTATACTTTTCCCACCTCATCGTGCTATTATGAGGCGGATAAGGACCGGGTCACCCCGGCCAAGAATCACAGCCGGGACAACCCGGCGGCATTAGAGGCAGAGCGGAAATTCATGGCGACCATTTCGGTCAGAGTCTGTGACCTCACGCCCAATGGGCGGTGTGACGGTGGTCGTGCAGCCACGCACCTGTCTTTCGACCGCCTGTCGCCAACCGCGCCCCCGCCCCATCGTGAGGTCCTGTCATGGCCACGATGAATTCCGGACTGGGCGGCCCCGCAGGCTACGGCTCCAACGTTTTCTCGTCCACGCCACTTGCCGCGGGCAATCTCGACGACGGCTCGGTCGCGGTCGATCTGACGCCCATCTATGGCGCCGGCGGGGTCGATTTCTTCGGCACCTCCTACACCGAGCTCTATATCAACTCGAACGGCAATATCTCGTTCGGCAGCCCGAATACCGCTTACCAATCCTACGACCTCGCCGCCGAAACGACCCCCACAATCGCGCCTTTCTGGGGGGACGTGAACCTCAACAGCGGGGGCGAGATCTACTGGGACGTCGATGCCACCACCGGCACCGTGACCATCACCTGGGACGACGTCGCCCCCTACAGCGGGTCCGGCAACAACTCGTTCCAGGTGGTTCTGTCGGAAACCGACGCAGGCGGCTTCGACGTCGAATTCATCTACGAACAGATCGAATGGACCACCGGGTATAGCGAGGTCGCCCAGGCGGGCATCACCGACGGCGGCGGCAACGACATCATTCTCGCCGGTTCGGGCGACGCCATCACCATGGCGGGCTACGAGACCTATGACTTCGGCACCAACGATCCCAGCGGAACAACGGACTTTTCCTTCGACAGCTCCGGCTACCCCACGACACCGGACGGCGCGGTCACCGGCACCACCGGCGCGGACACCATCGACGCATCCTATACCGGCGATCTCGAAGGCGACCGGGTCGACAGTGGCGACGGCACCGGCCCCGCGGGCAACGAAGACCTGATCTACGGCCTCGGCGGGAACGACACGATCCATGCAGGCGACGGCATCGACACGGTCTACGGCGGCGATGGCAACGACACGATCCACGGCGAAGCCGGGGACGATGTTCTCTACGGCGACAACCCGGAGGTCGTCTCCACCTCCGAAGACCTGAACTGGTCGCTTCAGGGCGGGGACAACACCGACCTGTCAGGCGGGTTCACCCAGAACACCGGCACCATGGATGTCTCCGTCTCCTTCTCGGACGACGGCACCAACAATGCCGTCTTCGACGTTGGCACCACCGAGACCCAGTATGTCGCGAGCGGCGAGAGCTTCGCCACGAACTCGGCCGCTATTGTCTTCGGAGATGGTGACGCCACCACGGGCACCGTGACGATGGACTTCGCAGGCGCTCCAGGCTCCGGCATGTCCGACGAAGTGGAAAACGTCGCCTTCCGCATCAACGACATCGACAGCGCCGCCGGCAACCATATCGACGTGGTGACGGTCAACGCCTACGACGCGCTCGGCAATCCGGTGACCGTAACGCTCTCACCGGGCGGCGACGACACGGTCTCGGGCCAAACCGTCACGGCGGGCGG
>ATLU01000024.1_pt1 | contig 86636 bp, 78 predicted proteins | sample 178751 | NCBI WGS metagenome assembly ATLU01 (sample SAMN02211837, study PRJNA209200) | bioreactor metagenome | isolation source: day 23 sample from continuous culture bioreactor inoculated with sediment... | place: Germany: Wadden Sea | collected 2011
GAGTCGGTCAATGCTGTTCCTCTTCGCCGGTTTGCATCAGAGTTGCAATCGACCGTTTGAACCTGTCGCGCGAAAAGTTCTGAGCGCCCGTCCAGGCGGCACGACGCATTCTGGTCACCAGCTCCGGATCGTCCCGCAAGCGGTGAAGGAGTGCAACAATATCGTTCAATGCCCGATCCTGCACCCTGACGCCAGCGTCACTCTGCGGCGGAATGAGGTCTGATGCATAGGGGCGGTCATAGACAACCGGAATGATGCCCATGCTCATGGCCTCGATGATCACCAGCGGCTGCGCCTCGGTTGCGTAGGTGGATGGAAACAGGATCACGTCGATTGGCGCCCAGGCAGACAAACGATCATCACCATATACGGGGCCGAAATAGCGGGTGTTCGCGGGTAAATCGTCGAGCCGCTCGCGGATCGTGATTGCATCAGGCGCGCCTTCCTTCAGCGGCTTGCCAAAAACGCTGAACTGAATGCCATCCTCTGTCATAGCCGCGACGTCGAGAAAATCCATGATGCCCTTTTCCACCATCAGGTTGGAAAAATACATCACATTCAGGCCGCCACGGGGCTGACGCTCTGACAGCCGGGTCTCCAGCTCGGACTGAGGCAGGCCAAAACTGGAAAAATTGGGAACGACATTGCAGTTTTTCATCTGAAAGACAGTTGCCAGCTGGTCTTTCTGATAGGAATTCAGGCAAATCACCTGATCGCACATCTTCAGGTTTCGGGCGAAGATGCGATGTATCCGCCCCGGTTTTTCATTGCAAAACATTTCGTTGCCATGCAGATGCCCAACAACCAGACGCGGGCGCATCGCCCGGATGACCAGAAGAAAGATGTAGTCGAAAAGCACGCTGATCCAGCCGCGCTTGAACGACAGGTAAACGCGATCATAACGGCCGGATTTGCCAATGATCCGCGCCATAGCCCCGATCTGTGCGCGAACCTTCCGGACCGTGCCCAGGCTTTCGAAATTTGTGTTGATCGGGAATACCTTGTCGGTCCGGGCGAGCGCGCGCGCGACAGCACGCGAGATTTCCGCCTGCCCAGTAACGGCCCCCTCCAGAGGCGCGACAAGAAGGATGCCCTGTCTCACCCCGTCAGCCATGGACATCGTACCGCGCGCGCGCCAGCTCTTGGTACCGCGCGCGCGCCAGCTCTTGGGCGAGCACCGGGGCCTTCTCACGGAATTCGTCGGAATCGTAGAACCCTAGCTCGAACCGAAGGGCCCCCCGCAAGTGGGATTTCAGGAAAGCGGCATTGTAGTCGTCAATGCCCTCAAGTTCGGCGGCCCATGCGCCGTTGAAATACTCGGCAATCATCTCCAGCGCTTCGGACTTGCTGCGCGCAAATCGGCAATTGCGGTGCGAATTGAAAAAGACGTCTCCCAAAACCACCACCGGTTTACCGCGCATCAGCGCCTCCAGCGCCGCGGTGCTGGTCAGCGCCAAGGTCAGATCGCAGCGGTCGATCAACTCAACCGATTTGACCGACGGCTCCACGAAGGCGACGTTGGGCAGGGCAGCAAAGGCACGGGCCTGCGCCGCTGAGCGCAGCCCTGCCATAGAAGGATGGTCCTTAACAAACAGAGTGGCGTCGCCGTCCATTTGCGTAGCGAGGAAGAACAGCAGATCATACTCGTCGAGAAACTGCGCCGCCGCCATCGAGGTTGAGGCTTCGGGATGAAATTGCAGCGGGTAAAAGATCGTCTTGCCCGATTGCTCCGGCAAGGCGGCGGGTTCCGCTCGAAACGCCTTTGCCATCATCATGCGGGCTTTGCGCAACAGCAGCCTGCGGAAGTTTTCAAGGTATTTCTCGGTCGGGAGATTGCCGAAAAACGTGCGGTTGCCAGCCCGGGTTGAGCGCAATACGAGCTTGTATTCTTCCAGCTTTTTTCTGCTCAGCAGCCGCGCTGCCAAGCTGACATTGGTCAGGCTCACCAAGCTCTTGGCATTCATGTAGCTTGGCGCGCTGATCTTGGACCCTGATGTTCTGTCCACATAATCCCACACCAGAGCCATTAGCTCGGATTCATCGGCTTCAAACGCAATATCGCTTTCGGGGAACTCCCAATAACCGCTGATACGCGAGGCCTCGAACCCGACCCAGGCGATGCCGTTTTGCTTGCAGAAGTCGAAAAAGGCCGCAGTATAGACCCCTGCCGGGGACTCCGAGACCACAACGTCAAATGCGTACTTCTCATGCAGCCGCGCCGGAAATGCGCTGGCATAGAGCATGTTGAATTTGAAGGCGGCCTTGGCTTTCGCGTCAGGCTTGAAGAAATGAATGACGCGTTCCCAGTCGGCCAAACCGCCTCGGTTGATGACAAAAGCGGTCTCGCTGCGTTGTGTGGCGAAATCACCCAGCTCGGCGATTTGCAGGGTCGGGTGGAAATGCCGGGCCAGAAAGGTGACGTGGTTTGAATCCGAGGCATAGATCACATCGTGACCCTGACGCTGCAGTTCAGCGCCCACCATCGGGAAAAACTCGCAAAACCCCGGGGCGTCCGAAAGCAGGAACAGAAAGGTTCTTTTGGTGCTCTGATCGGTCATCTCAGACCCTGACTTCGTTCATTTCGCCGAGAATGCCCACGACCGTTTCAACAGAGCGGTCAAAGAACGGGGCAAAGGATTTCTGATCGGGGTCGAACTGACCGGCGTGCAGAGCCGGCAGATGCGCGCCGAACCACTGGTTGACCAGGGCCGAGTCTACCGGAGCCTTCGAAATCTCGGCCTTTTGCGTCAGCAGATCATCAAAGACAATGACGCCGGGCGCGTTTTCATACCAGGTCGTGCCAAAGATCAGCGCAGGTTTGCCGCTTTTCACCGCTTCCCAACCGGCGGTGCCGGCAATCGTGGCGACGATATCGCACTCTTCGATCAGCCGGTTGGAAGGTACGGTGCGGTCGATCATGATCACGTCATCCGACTGCAACAGATGCAGGAATTGGCGCTGGTCGAAAGACTGTTTCGGGTTTTCCTTGACGTAGATCGTGAAGGCCCGGCCCTGCGATTTCAGGACCGCCATCAACGCCGAAATTGCGAGGCACTGATCAGTATAGGTCTGACCCATGAACGAGGTTGTAAGTTCTGGCTGGAGATGGAGCGGGAAGTAGATATTCAGGTGATCACCGGAGGTATCGGGATGAAAATCTTTCTGCCACGCCATCTTTCGATAGGCCGCATGGAAATGCCGCGACAATAGCGGGCGCAGGAACAGTCTGGCCGCGTAGTCTTTGGAATACTGGCGAAATTCACGGAACGTATTGAGCTTTGAGCTCAGACGTTTGACCAGCGGCACGCCCGGAACGGGGTCCATATAGGTGACCGACTGTTTGGCGGTGTTGTCGATCGATATCTGCGGCGGATTAGCGTTTGTTTCCAGCTCTTTGTAAAACCTGTCGCAGGATTTGGAGAGATAGGCGTAGCCTTCAAAGATGCTGGGGGTGAAATAGCGGACCGGTACGGTCTTGAACTGTGCCAGTCGTGACAGGATCGCATCGGTGCCCTGATGAGGCAGGTTGCTCATCAGAAGCGCATCTACGCGGTCCAGATAGTCCGCTAATCGCGTCAGCATGTGTAGAAACAGCACATGCTGCTCTTCGTGGTTGAGCATCAGCCGGCGGCGGGTTGAGTAGTGGTCAAAATCGGCCTTCAGCAACCGAAGCTGATCGACTGTCAGATCGTGAACAGGGGCTACGGGATAGGCCGCATGAAGATCGACCAGGCCCTTGTCTGCGGCAGCCATATCGAACCCGAGATCCTCGGGTGTCAGCAGCTCTCCCGCATATGCGTCTTTTATGGCTGCCAAAATTGTGGCGTCGAAGCCTGAAAGCCCTAAAGTCATTTATCCACCGTCACAAGCTGGTTGCCTTTGAACCGATATACCCGGTCGCACCGTTTTGAAATGTCAGGATCATGGGTGATGACAATGCCGGTCAGGTCTGGCGCGAGGGCCCGCATGGCATCGAAAACCCGCATCCGCTGGCTCGGGTCGATTGCGTTGAAGCTTTCGTCGAAAATCTTGATGTGATCCGCCGCGCCAATGCTCTGAAGCAGGTTCAGACGCTGGGTCTGACCCCCGGACAGGTTACGGGCGTTTTCGCCGATCACATGGTCTAGCGGGATTTCCTGCAGCTCGAACATGTTCATAGCACGCGCCATTTCGGCATCGTCATAGCCCGACCGACGCAGCAGATTGGCCACCGTCCCCGAACGCAACGAGGCCTTCTGGGTAACGTATCCGAAATTCAGATATTTGTTTGCGGTTTGGTCGAGCGGGCTGTCATCAATGAAGGCCTCGCCGGTGAGCGGGATGTGCAGCCCGGCCAGAACATCGACGAATGTGGTCTTGCCGGTTCCGGAGGGGCCGACAATGGCAACGATCTCGCCCCGCGAAATCGAGAAATCAGGCACCTGAATCCGGTTTTTTTCGTCATAGGTCAGATAGGCGACATCCTGCATCCGGAGCGTTTCGAAAAAGCCGAGCTTTGTGGTCGACGCTTCTTTTGCGCCGCTTCCGAAGATGATGTCGTGGAAATGGATGGTCAGCTTCTCACCGAAAACCAGATTGGAAATGGCCAAGTAGATTTTCTGCACAATCGGCAAGATCCGCAGCGCGGCCAGACCGAATACAATCAGATCGCCCGACATTTGAGCGAGGCCATCGGAGCTTTTTTGGGAGCCGTAGAGAACCAGAATAACCAACGCGGATTCCAGCGACATTCGCGGGAATTGTCCCAGCGTGTTCGAGCGCGTTATGCTTTGCGTGATGGTGTGGTTGATGTGCTCAAGATCCTCAACGATCTCGGTCGGCTCTCCGGAAATCTTGAATTTGCGTATGTCAAAAAACAGTTCCTGCGCGTTGCGCTGACGCTGCTGGATCGCCTTCTCAACGCTGTCTCCGAACCGCTTTTGTGTCTTGTGGGTCAGATAGGAGGCGGTGAAGAAATACAAAGCGATCACACCGAAAGTGATCACCGTCGTTGTCAGATTGTAAATGCACAGTGCTACGATCAGGATGATCAGTGAAAGGATGGCGCCGCCGATCGAGATCATGCTCTCGACCGAATAGCTGACCATAAGATCCATTTCCGAGGTCAAAGACTTCGACATTTCCGAATGGTCCCGGATCAGCAGAGATTTGAAATCCCGGCGTCCATATCCGGCAATCGTTTCCTTGGTGAGGATCGCGCGGTAGCTCTGGGCGGTCTGCTTTTCCAGGTGAAGCGCGGTAAGCCGCACAAAAAACGCAACGGCAATGGTGCCGATAACCACGGTCGTCAGCATGTTGGGGGCGATATATCTCAGGATGATGTCACTGAGAAAGGACGCCTGACCACTGACCTGACTGGCAACAAACATCGCGGTAACCAGTTCGAGCGCAACAGCCGACGCCTGGAGCGTGAACACGACCGCGAGCAGCCACCGGGGCAGCAAAAGCAGGATGTCGATTTGTCTTTTCAGGCTGTTGAATTTCACCGCCGGTATCCCCGCTCGAAATATGGTTTCACCTCGGGATGGACAGGCCCGCAGTGCTTTTGACTCACCATGGGATTACTCAAACAGCTCTGCGGTCAAAGCCGTTCCGGCTGCGATGTCGCGGGTCGCGGTCTTGCCCAGCACAGTGTCCAGGTGCTTGGGGGCCATCCCGTAGCCCGGGCGCACAGAACGCACGGCATCTGGGGTGATCACCTCACCGACCTTCAAATCTTTCACCACATAGAGCGAGCGGCGGAACTGGACGTTGCCTTCTTCGCTCGACTTGCGGCCGTAATCCACATTGCCCATGGCTTGCCACGCGGTCATGGCATCGCTGCACAGCTCGGCCATTTCCTTGGGCTCCAGCGAGAAGCTGTCGTCCGGGCCGCCGCCGTTGCGATCAAGCGTGAAGTGCTTTTCAATCAACGATGCGCCGAGCGCGACGCTGGTGATCGCGGTGGTGTTGTCGAGAGTGTGATCCGACAGCCCGGTGACGAGGCCGAAGCGCTCGATCATGTCGGGGATGGTGCGCAGGTTGTAGTCTTCGGCGGGCGCCGGGTAGCCGCTGACACAATGCAGGACCGCCAGCTCTTTGCAGCCGCCTTCCCGGGCGGCCTCAATGGCCTCCTCAATCTCCTCCGCATCGGCCATGCCGGTTGAAATGATCATCGGTTTGCCGGTGCTGGCGGCGTAGCGGATCAGCGGCAGATCAACCGCTTCAAACGAGGCAATCTTGTAGGCCGGGGCGCCCAGATCTTCGAGCAAGTCAATGGCGGTGCTGTCAAAGGGCGAGCTGAACATGGTGATGTCGAGCTTGCGCGCATGGTCAAACAGCGGCTTGTGCCATTCCCAGGGCATATGGGCTTGTTCATACAGCTCAAAGAGCGTGCGCCCATCCCAGAGCCCACCCTTGATGCAGAACTCTTCGGCGGTGCTGTCGAGGGTAATCGTGTCGGGGCGGTAGGTTTGCAGCTTGATCGCATCTGCGCCGGCCTGTTTCGCCGCTTCAACAATGGCAAGGGCCGTTTCAAGGCGCCCGTTATGGTTGGCCGACAGTTCCGCAATCACATAGGGCGGATGCACGGGCCCGATCTTGCGTCCTGCGATGCAAATGTCCTGGGTCATTCTTGCCCTCCTTGATTGTGCGGTTTTATTCGGGACAGCAGGTCGAGCCGGGTTTCTGGCCATTCCGAACGCAGCAGGCCAAAACAATACACGGATTCGAAGTCCCCATTTATCCGGTGTTGCTCGCGCAGAAGGCCTTCCTCCTGAAAGCCCAAGCGCTTGTGCAGCCCTATTGATGCCTGATTGCGCGCGATAGCCTGACCACAGACCTTGTGCAAGTGCAGCGCAAAAAAGGCATGGTCGAGCGCGGTCAGTCCAAGCCGGCGGCCCGACCCTTTCGGTGCGTCTGGCCGGGCGTAGAAGCCCCAATCCGACACGCCATTGTCTTCGACACCGCTGAACTGAATGAAGCCAAGCGGCCCGTCCTGGGTTTCAACGATCAGCAGCCGCCGGGTCGGGTCTTGATGCACGCGCTCAAACCAGGCCAGATGCTCTTCAAAGCCGATTTCCCGGCTGGTGAACATCACATTCCGGATCGCGGGATCGTTGCGCCAGTCCAGCACCTGGCGCAGATCCTGCCCGATCATCGGGCGGATGGTTGCGGTCTCAGGCATTCGACACTCCCATCCGCTCGACAACCCGGGCGGCGCCGTTTCCATCGGTGATCCGGGCTGCGGACCGGCTCATCTGAACCAGCCCCTTGGTGAGGTCGTCCCGCGCCAGCAGCGCACGGATCTCGCGGCCACAATCGGCCCTGTTGTAGCTCGAAATCGTGCCCCCGGCCTGTTCCAGCGTTTCTGCAATCGACCGCTGGTTTTCGGCCAGAACCACGGTCACGCTTGGCAGCCCGAGCGCGCAGCGTTCCCAGGTAGTCGAACCGCCCGCGCCGATGGATAGATCGCTGTCGGCCATCAGGCGGGCCATGTCGCGGACGCCGACACGTACCTCAGTGGGCAGGCGCATCGCCGCCGCCCGGTCGCGCACGCGGGTGAGCCAGGGTGCGTGCGGTCCCATGACAACGGTGACCGTCACATCGTCGGGCAGCGCCGCGCCATCGAGGGCGTCGAGCACCCGGGTGGTGACATCGTCCTTGTCTACCCCACCCAACGTGACGAGCACACGGCGCAGCACCGGGTCGGCGCGACGTGCCAGGCTCTCGGGGCGCAGCGCGGCAAATTCGGGCCGCAGCAACGCGTAATCAGGCCCAAGCAATGCCACTGCCCCGGCTGGGATCAATCCGGCATAGTCTTCCGGCACCCGCCCAAGGCTTTGATCAAGGAGCAGATCACACTCATGCGGGCGATCGGCCAGATCGTCAATCACCATCAGACGCGCGCAAGCCGGGCGCAGCATCTGCTCCCACCGCTCATCGAGCGCATAGTGATCGACCACCAGCCAATCGGGTTTGATTCCCGCCATCGCATCCGTGGTTTGTTGGGCATCAGTTTCCCAGTCGGTCCCCAGCCATGTGTCTTGCTTGTCGGTTCCGACTTTCGTCTCATTCGGTTCGCCCAGAGCGATCACCGAATGCCCGCGTGCGGCGATGAAATCCATCAGATTCCCATCGTGAGGGCGACAGAAAAACACACCGGTCGCGCCCTTGGCGGCCAGAGCATCAGCCAGAGTCAGGCAGCGGTAGACATGCCCGCTGCCGATCTGGAGTGAAGCGTCTGTGCGAAAGCCAATTCTCATGGGTCAGTTGAGCCGTTTGAAACCGCTGTGACAGATGGGGCCTGTGAGAAGCTCGTTCACGTCGCGGCCGTCTTCGCATTCCTTGATCTGGGCAAAAACTGGATCGAGCGCTTCGAAATAGCGGCCGTGGGTTTCCTGCGTATGGGCCATGCTGCTGTAAGTGGCGGTGCCGGCAAGATAGCCCTTGCCCAGCATTTCCTGCGTGATCAGCGTTTTGTAGGCGAGCGCGTTGTCGCTTTTGAACGTGTAGCCCGCGAGCGAGGGAAGGCCCCAATGCTCGATCGTCAGGCCATGGGCGTCCGCAAGCTTCTGCCAGCCCGCTTTGACCTTGTTTCCCATCTCGGTGATGTAATCCCACGATTTCTCGCGTTCCATCACTTCCAGCGTTTTCAACGCCGCCGCCGAACCGATGCGCTCGGTCCAGAAGGTGCTGGAAATAAAAGTCGTCTGCGCGGCTTCCATGATCTCGCGCCGGCCGATCACGGCGGAAACGGCGTAGCCGTTGCCCAGGGTTTTGCCAAAGACCGCGACATCGGGTTCGACATCATACATCTTGTGCAGCCCGCCGAAGGTCTGGCGGAACCCCGACGTGCATTCGTCGAAGATCAGCACGATATTGTGCTCGGTCGCAAGCTGGCGAACCTTGTGCAGGAAGTTGTCCAGCGGCCCATGATTGCGCACGACCTCCATTTTGATCACGCCGATGTCGTTGTTGGCGACGATCTCTTCAAGTTCCCTGAAGTTGTTGTAATTGAAGGGAAGAACGGTCCCCTTCAGATCGCCGGGAACACCGTTCGGCTCCAGCCCCGGCAGAAGATGCCCGGCAAGCGTCTGGTCATCGCCAAGGTTGGCCGAAAGATACCAGTCATGCCAGCCGTGATAACCGCACACCGCAACCTTGGCGCGCCCGGAGGCCGCGCGCGCGATCCGGATCGCAATCGCATTGGCCTCGCCGCCCGCCCGCGCAAAGCGCACCATATCCGCCCAGGGATGGAGTTCGACTAGCTTCTCGGCCAGGTACACCTCTTCAGGCGCGTTCAGCGTCGACATGTTGCCGTTCTGAACCGTCGCCATCACTGCGGTATCGACTTCATCATGCCCGTAGCCAAGGGTGTTGGTGCCGATCCCCATGAACGACATATCGGTGTATTGCGTGCCGTCGAGATCCCAGACCTCGCAGCCCTTAGCCTTGCTGAAATACGCAGGCCACTGCTCGGGTGCGAACATTTCGGCGCGCTTGGAAAGCAACATATTGCCTCCGGGAATAACGGCTTTCGCGCGTTTCCAGAGTTTTTGTCCGTTGCCCATGGTGGCTCCCTCATTGCGGGTGATGGTTGAGTTGAGTGCAAACAAGTCAGGATTTTCGTCGACCAAGGCCAAGACCTCGGTCCACGGAAACAGGGTGTCGGGCGCGAAATGGTCAAAGATCTGGCTGACCACCTCGAAATCGGCCGGTTCATCGACCGTCCAGCGCATCGAAGACAGGTCTTTCGCATTGATCACCGCGCCCGTCGTAAACAGGCCGGGGCGGCGCATATAGGGCGTCACATGTTCGTGGTCAAAGCTATCCTGCGCCTCTCGGCCTGCGCGTTCCAGAGCGGCGGCAGTAAACACCTCGATGTCGAGCCCGTCCGGGTAGGACGCGGTGGCAACGTTTGACAGGTAATCCACGCCCTCGCTTGCGAACTGGTTGATTGCCGCATCCACGAGGCCGGGATCGACCAGGGGGCAATCGCCGGTGATACGCACAACCACATCGGCTCCGACCTGACGGGCGGCCGTGACAAAGCGATCCAGCACATCGTCTTCGCTGCCCCGCACGCAGACATAGCCGAGCTTTTCAACGTGATCGGCCAGCGGCTGGTTACTGTCGCTCTTGGAGGTCGCAACCACGATCTGATCCAGCTCGGCTGAACGCGCCAATCGCTCCAGAAGCAACTCGATCATCGGACGCCCACCGATCGGCTTCATGACCTTGTTGGGCAGTCTGGTCGACCCCATTCTGGCCTGCACGATTGCGACGGTTTTCATAGCTGGCTCCATAAAGCAGGATTGAGCAAACGCTGGTCTGCAAGATGCGAAAAGTCTGGCCAGTCGTCGAGCGGCGCGTCGATGGCGCCCGCAATCTCGTCAAGCTGTGCGACGCTATCGACTCCGACAACGACCCGGTCCACCTGCGCGACACCGCCGACATAGCGGATGCAGGCTTCAGTGGGGGTCAGAGTGCTGGCCGAAAGCCAGCGCTCCCATTCGTCCCATATCGTTGCCCAGGGGGCGAATTTGGCCGGACGCGCCTGTTTTGGCATGAGAAGCAGGCCTTGAAGAAAGGCCGACCGCGTGTGGATTTCAACGCCTTCCGCCTTCAGCCGGTCGGCCCATCCCGATGTCACCAGACGCCGGTCGATGATGTTCATCGGGGCCTGAACAAGATCGAAGGCAAACCGCCCGTCCAGCGCGTCGAGCTCTTCCGGATCGTAGATCGAAATCCCGATCTTCGACACCCGCCCGTCAGCCTTCAATCGCAGTAAGGCGTCAAAAAGCTTGTCGCCATGCGCGGCCAACAATTGCGCAGGCCGGTGCAAAAGCACGCCGTAGACAGCGTAGGCGCCCAGCCTGCCAAGTGACTGCGCAATTTGCGTGTCGACCCAGGCGCCGAGATCGACCTCGTCCTCGGGATGCCCCGGTAGCTTGGTGACAATGTCAAAACCTGTGGTGCCGAGAGACCCGAGCACGGTTTCGCTGTCGCCATAGGCAATGGCCGTGTCGAGCACGCCCACACCTAGGCTGCGGGCACGTTCAAGGATCGCGGCGGCGGCCTCGGCGCCAATCTGCCCCGTGGTGTTGGCCACACCATAGTTCAATCCAAACTGAGCGGTGCCGAGAGCCAGTTTCATTTTACCAGCACCTTTTGCAGCGCCCGGACCACTTCGTCTTGCTGGTCATTGGCCATCGCGGCGAAGAGCGGCAGGCTGATCGCCTCTTCATAGTAGCGTTCGGCTTCGGGATAATCGCCCGGCTTGAACCCCATCGCGCTGTAATGGGGTTGGGTATGCACCGGGATATAGTGGATATTGATCCCGATCCCCAAGGCGCGCAGGGCTTCGAACACTTCACGGCGCGATTGTGTGATTTCATCGAGCTTCAGGCGCACGACATAAAGGTGAAAGGCCGAGTAGGTTTCGTCCGCGCGCCAGGGCGTAACCAATGGCAGCTCGGCCAGCAGGCTGTCGTAGCGCTCGGCAAGCTCATGGCGACGCGCCACGAAAGCGTCGAGCCGTTGCATCTGGCTGACCCCAAGGGCGGCCTGCAGTTCGGTCATGCGGTAATTGTAGCCCAGATCGACCTGCTGATAATACCACGGCCCATCCGGTTCATGCGTCATCAGCGAGGTATCGCGGGTAACACCATGGCTGCGATAAAGCTCCATCTTCTGGGCATGCGCGGGATCATTGGTCAGGGCCATGCCGCCTTCGGCGGTGGTGATGATCTTCACCGGATGGAAGCTGAACACGGCAATATCGCTGAAGCGACAATTGCCGATATAGGCGCCCTGATACTTGCCGCCGATCGCGTGCGAGGCATCCTCGATGATGCGGAAGCCATAGCGGTTCCCGAGGGCCGCGATCTTTTCCATATCCGCAGACTGGCCGCACATATGCACCACAACCACGACCTTGGGCAGGCGCCCGGCCGCTTCGGCCTCAACCAGTTTGGCTTCAAGCGCCGTCGGGCAGAGATTGAAGTTGCGCGGATCAATATCGACAAAATCGACATCAGCCCCGCAATAGAGCCCGCAATTTGCCGAGGCCACAAAGGTGATCGGCGAGGTCCAGAGCAGATCGCCGGCACCCAGATCAAGCGCGAGGCAAGCGATATGAAGGGCCGAGGTCGCGCTGTTGACCGCAAAGGCATAATCCGCCCCGACCTTCTCGCGCACCGCTTGCTCAAAGCGCGGCACCTGCGGGCCCTGAGTCAGAAAATCTGACCTCAGAACCCCAACAACCTCGTCGATATCTGCCTGGCTGATGTCTTGGCGCCCATAGGGAATCATGATCAGATTTTCCCGATCCGCGAGGCGTTTTTCTCGATCCAGGCCTGCAGCTCTTCATCAGTCATCCATTCGGTGTTGTTGTCACTCGAATAGACAAACCCTTTGGGAACCAGCTTGCCGTCCTTGATGCGCTCGGGCGTCGAGGCCCAATCGTTGATCACCGGCAGAATCTTGAAGTGCTCGGGATATTCGTAGGTGTAGAAGGAATCCTCCGCACCGATCATCTGTTCGTGCAGCTTCTCGCCCGGACGAATGCCAACAACTTCCTGTTTGCATTCAGGCGCCACGACGCGCGCCAGATCGGTGACGTTCATCGACGGGATCTTCTTTACGTAGATCTCTCCGCCGACCATGTCGTCGAATGCATGCCAGACCAGCTCGACCCCTTGCTCAAGCGAGATCATGAAACGCGTCATCTGTGGGTCGGTAATCGGCAGCGTGCCGGTGTCGCGGATCGACTGGAAGAACGGGATGACCGAACCGCGCGAGCCCATCACGTTGCCGTAGCGCACCACCGAGAACCTAGTGCCATGCTCGCCCGAATAGGCGTTCCCGGCGACAAAAACCTTATCCGAGGTCAGCTTAGTCGCGCCGTAGAGGTTGATCGGGCTGCTGGCCTTGTCAGTGGACAGGGCAACAACGCCTTTCACCTGTTTGTCGATGCAGGCATCGATCAGGTTCATCGCGCCCAAAACGTTGGTCTTGATGCATTCGAACGGGTTGTATTCCGCCGTCGGCACAATCTTCGTCGCGGCTGCGTGCACCACGTAATCTACCCCATCGAGGGCCCGATACAGCCGCTCCTTGTCGCGCACATCGCCGATGAAAAAGCGGACCCGGTCATCGCCTTTGAACAGCTTGGCCATTTCCCACTGCTTCATCTCATCCCGCGAGAAGATGATGATCTTCTTCGGGTTGTATTTTTCCAGCGTCATCGGAACAAAAGTATGTCCGAAAGACCCGGTGCCGCCTGTTACAAGAATAGTCGAGTTTTCCATGGACGTCCCCGTCATATTGCCTGCCTCACGGCAGAGGCCGTCTGTTCAAGAATGAAATTCTGGGTCATGTGAGACCTTTCTTACTTTTCATTTTGGTGATGCATATGACCTGTACCAGTCACCATGCAAACCGATATTTCTGTTCCTTTGCGCGGCTTTAATTCAACGCCTCGGGCGTGGTGCTATCGTCGCCAGCGAGCCCCACTTCCTGCTCCAGAGCTTCGATTTCAGCCTTGAGGTTCACAAATTCCTGCCGCTTGCGTTCGATGAAACGATGCGTGAGCACGGATTTCTCGCGAATGCCACGCGGTGTGAGCAGGTAGGCATATTGCCCCTTGCGCGGATTGTTCTTGAAATTGTCCAGCTTCACGAAACCCTTTTCGACGAGGGCGGTGAGCAAGTAATATGCTGAGCCATTCGAGATCCCCACCGCTTCGGCAACCTGCCGGGTTGAAACCTCGGGATTTTCGCCGATCAGGCGCATAACCCGCAGGCGCACGTCTTCTTGCTGCTCATCGCGACGGCTGGCCAAGATGCTTCTCCACAATAACGCCTACCACATCGAACTTCGTCACACGACATTGCCCAATGCAGAAGGAAATCGATTTTTGATCAGTAATATTTACAACTGCTCGACTTTGAGCAGTACCGTCGTCCTGCGGGCTTTGTCAAGTTGAAGCCCGGTTGGTGGCCATGTCATTGGTCGTGATGATCAGCGCCGTCTGGGTCTACCATCATTTCGTCACGAGACTGCGCGATGTGGAGTGCCTACTTGCCAAGTGCGGCGTGATTGTAAGTCGGAAATCAATCCGGCGCTGGGGCAATCGTTTCGGCACGCATCTTACCACCTCCATCTGACGTGCTCGATATGCTTGTCCAAATGCACCGCTATACCAAGGCCACCACGCACTCCCTGCCAAGGCTGATTGCTCTATTTGACCACTCTAGGTGTTTGATCCCACGGTTTGACGGTGTGATCCTTTCTCAAGCTTGGAAGGAAGCATTATGGGACAATTTCGTCATGGGAGCGCCACGACCACGCACGCTGTCAGAGCAGCAATACAGCGATCGCAGGCTTCGCTCGCGCAACCGAGCGAAGAGCTGGGCATCAAACCGAAGACGGTCGCGAAGTGGCGAAAGCGAGCGACGGTCGAAGACCTCAAGACCGGACCGAGAGAGCCGCGTTCAACCGTTCTTACTGAAGCTGAGGAGGCGATGATCGTCGCATTTCGGCGGCACACATTGCTGCCGCTGGATGATTGTCTCTATGCCTTGCAGCCTTCGGTCCCGGCCTTGCACCCTTCGGTCCCGCACCTGACCCGGTCGGCGTTGCACCGGTGTCTGCAGCGACATGGCATCTCGCGCCTGCCTGACATCGAGGGGGAAAAGCCAAAGCGACAGAAGTTCAAGCGCTACCCGATCGGGTTCTTCCACATCGACATCGCCGAGGTTCAGACGGTGGAGGGTAAGCTCTACCTCTTCGTCGGCATTGACCGGACGAGCAAGTTCGCCGTCACTCAACTCGTGGACAAGGCAGATCGAAAGACCGCATGGGAGTTCCTCGAGCTTCTGCTCAAGGCGGTTCCCTATTGCATCCATACAATCCTCACGGATAATGGCATCCAGTTCGCGGAGCAGCCCCGCAACCGGAACACAGCAGCATCCAGGCAGATGCGGTTCGACATGATCTGTGAGGCGAATGGGATCGAGCACAGGCTCACCAAGCCGAACCACCCCTGGACCAACGGCCAGGTCGAGCGGATGAACTGCACGATCAAGGAAGCGACAGTCAAACGATACCACTACGACAGCCACGATCAGCTCAGAACGCACCTCGCTGACTTCATGGCAGCCTACAATTTCGCCCGCAGGCTCAAGACGCTCAGCGGGCTCACGCCCTATGAATACATTTTCAAAATATGGACATCAGAGCCAGACAGATTCATCATTGAACCGATCCACCAAATGCCGGGACTGAACACCTAGGTCGGAACGCCAGGAATCGATCTTCGGTCGGGGCTGTGTCGACCGGTCATGGCTGAACTCGATCGCGCCAGACCGGACCACCTTGCGCACCGTGTTCCACGATACCCGCGGCTCCCGGCAGATCTGCTTGATCGATTTGCCTTGGATAAAATACGCCCGTCTGATCTTCGCAATCGTCTCCACGACCAACATCCCCAACTCGCTCCCTCAAATCCTTTGAGAAAGCTTCTGAACAGAATTATAAGGGGGGTCACTTTTAGACGCCGATTACCCCAATACAGGGGTCAATTTTGCATGCCGGTTCACACGCAGAGGTCTCTACGGCACTAGTTTCGGATTTCCGTCAACTACGATGCATTGTTGCGCTATTCCGTAAAGGGCCATATGCGATCAGCCTAAATTCCGGAAGATCTCGTCTGCCTGCAGGCTGGAGGAGGTAGCAACCCTTCTCACGGACGAATCCTCAGAAAGTGCCCGAAGGACCACTGGGTTTTCGGAGCATCAGGGTCGTCGGACGGGTCACCACGGCGGTGGAAAACTCGAGCAAGATTAGTCAGTTTGCTCAATATAACAAGGAACTTGATCATGACGAAAAGGGCACTGATTACCGGCATAACCGGGCAGGACGGCAGTTATTTGGCGGAATTCCTGCTGGAAAAGGGCTACGAGGTCCACGGTATCAAACGCCGCGCTTCGCTGTTCAACACGCAGCGGATCGACCATGTCTATCAGGATCCGCACAGCAATCACCAACGTTTGAAACTGCATTACGGCGATCTCACAGACAGCTCCAACCTGACGCGCATCCTCTCAGACGTGCGTCCCGATGAGGTCTACAATCTTGGTGCCCAAAGTCACGTCGCAGTGAGCTTTGAGGCACCCGAATACACTGCCGATGTCGATGCAATCGGCACGTTGCGCCTGTTGGAGGCGATCCGGTTTCTCGGGCTGGAAAAGAGCACGCGGTTCTACCAGGCTTCGACCTCCGAACTCTATGGGCTGGTTCAGGAAACACCGCAACGCGAGACGACGCCGTTTCACCCGCGCTCACCCTATGCCGTGGCCAAGCTCTATGCCTATTGGACCTGCGTGAATTATCGGGAAGCCTATGGGATGTATGCCTGCAATGGCATCCTCTTCAACCATGAGTCCCCGCGTCGCGGCGAAACCTTTGTCACGCGCAAGATCACGCGGGGAATGGCAAACATCGCCGAGGGTCTGGAAGACTGCCTTTACATGGGCAATATCGACGCGTTGCGTGATTGGGGCCATGCCCGCGACTATGTGCGCATGCAGTGGATGATGCTGCAACAGGATAAGCCAGAAGATTTCGTCATCGCCACCGGCAAGCAGTATTCTGTGCGCGAGTTCATAACTTGGTCCGCGCATGAGCTGGGGATTGAGCTGGAGTTTTCGGGCACTGGCGTAGACGAGATCGCCACCGTCGCGTCCGTGAAGGGCGACAAGGCCCGGGCGGTCAAACCCGGCGACGTGATCCTTCGCATCGATCCCCGGTATTTCCGCCCCGCGGAGGTCGAGACTTTGCTCGGTGACCCGTCCATGGCCAAAGAGAAGCTCGGTTGGGAACCCACGATCACCGCTCAAGAGATGTGTGCCGAAATGGTCGCCGAAGACCTGCGCACAGCGCGGCGGCATGCATTGCTCAAGGAACATGGCTTGGAATTGCCCGTATCACTGGAAGGTTGAGAAAATGACCAAAATCTATGTGGCAGGCCATCGCGGCATGGTCGGCGGCGCCATCTTGCGCCAGTTGCTGACCCGCGCTGCGGCTGGCGAGGACATCACGCTGATCACCGCGACCCACTCCGAGTTGGATCTTACAGATCAGGCAGCAGTGAATGCTTTCATGGCCCGCGAGCAACCGAACGTGGTGATCCTAGCCGCAGCAAAGGTTGGTGGCATCCATGCCAACAACAGCTATCCGGCTGATTTCATATACGAAAATCTGATGATCGAGTGCAATGTGATCCACGCGGCCTTCTTGGCTGGCGTGCAGCGTCTTTTGCAGCTTGGGTCGAGCTGCATCTACCCGAAAAATGCGCCGCAGCCGATGTCCGAAGATGCGCTGCTGACCGGCACGCTGGAACCCACCAACGAACCCTACGCCATCGCCAAGATCGCGGGCATCAAGCTCTGTGAAAGCTACAACAGGCAGCATGGCACGGATTACCGTTCGGTCATGCCCACCAACCTTTATGGACCTGGCGACAATTTCCACCCTGAGAACAGCCATGTTCTACCCGCCCTCATCCGCCGCTTTCACGTGGCGCGCGCCGAAGGGCGCGAAGAGGTCGTGATCTGGGGCACGGGCCAACCAAAGCGCGAGTTCCTGCATGTCGATGACATGGCCAAGGCGTCGCTGTTCATCATGGATCTCAACCGGCCTACTTATGACGCCAACACGGACCCGATGCTCAGCCATATCAACGTGGGCACAGGCAAAGATGTCACCATCCTGGATCTGGCAAAGATGGTGGCGAGGGTCACCGGATACAAAGGACGGATCACCACTGATCCGGCACGACCCGATGGCACGATGCGCAAACTGATGGACGTGAGCCGCCTGGCCGATATGGGGTGGCGGGCCTCGATCGATCTGGAAGACGGCATCGCGGAAACCTACCAATGGTTTCTTGAACACCAGCATGATTTCCGCTCTTAAGTAGGGCGCAAACTGAGGGGTCGACCCATGACGCAGGATATACACCCACTATTGCTCTGCGGCGGATCGGGCACGCGCCTTTGGCCCCTGTCGCGCAAGAGTTACCCCAAGCAGTTCACCAAGCTGACCGGTGAGGAAAGCTTGTTTCAGGCTTCAGCGCGGCGTCTTTGCGGGCCGGGGTTTGCCGCGCCCACCGTGATCACGGGCGCGGACTACCGTTTTGTCGTGACCGAGCAACTCGCAAGCGTTGAGATCGCCGCGGCCGCCACGCTGATCGAACCCGACGGTCGGAACACCGCGCCTGCCATCCTCGCCGCCGCGCTGGAATTGCACGCCCGCACGCCCAGCGCGTTGATGCTTGTGGCGCCTGCCGATCACGTGATCCCTGACGCAGAAAGGTTCCGCGAGGCGGTTCGTGCCGCCATCCCAGCCGCGGAGGCCGGCCAGCTTGTGACTTTTGGCATCCGCCCGGATCGGGCCGAGACTGGCTATGGTTGGCTCAGCTTGAGTGAAACGCCTGATGACGAGTTCGCACCAGTGCCGCAGCCTCTTGAGGGATTCGTTGAAAAACCCAATACGGCCATGGCACAAGAGATGCTGGAAGGCGGGATGCATCTGTGGAATGCAGGCATTTTCCTGTTCTCCACCGAAGCAATCCTGGCCGCATTTGAAAGCTATCAACCCGACTTGCGCGCCAACGTCGAAAGCGCTTTTGAAGGGGCCAAGCGTGACCTGAATTTCCTGCGCCTCGATCCCGAAGCTTGGGCGGCCTGTGCTGATATCTCGATTGACTACGCGGTCATGGAAAAGGCCGACAACCTGACCGTGGTGCCCTATGGCGGCGCTTGGTCCGATCTTGGCGGATGGGATGCGGTCTGGCGCGAAGCCGGGCCGGATGAGCAGGGTGTCGTGACCACGGGCCCCGCAACCGCCATCGACTGCACGGGCAGCCTGTTACGAGCAGAGGACGGGCAGCAGGCTTTGGTTGGTATTGGGCTGAAGGACGTAATTGCTGTTGCCATGCCCGATGCCGTTCTGGTCGCCCACAAAGACCGGGCGCAGGATGTCAAAAAAGCGGTCGCCGCACTGAAAGAACAGGGTGCGCCGCAGGCGGAAACGCTACCGCGCGACTACCGGCCTTGGGGCTGGTTCGAAAGTCTCGTCGTGGGTGGGCGGTTCCAGGTCAAGCGCATTCATGTCCATCCCGGCGCTGCGCTGTCCCTACAAAGCCACCACCACCGGTCCGAGCATTGGATCGTCGTCGAGGGAACCGCCAAGGTGACTGTCGACGAAGTGGTCAAATTGGTTCCTGAAAACCAGTCGGTCTATGTTCCGCTCGGCGCGGTTCATCGCATGGAAAACCCCGGCAAGGTGCCGATGGTCCTCATCGAGGTTCAGACCGGCACATACTTGGGCGAGGACGACATCATCCGCTACGATGATGTTTACGCACGTGGTCAGGGGGCAAAAGGGTGAGTCTGACCTGTTTCAAAGCCTATGGTGTTCGCCGGTAGCTTAGCATCGATCTGGTTACCGGTATCGCCCAGCGCTTCGGTCCGGGATTGGGCCCGTACGTTGGGCGCCAAGCGCGTTGTGTGGAACCGCGATTGTCGCGCATGCCCGCGAGGGCTCGCTCGGGCCGTCGCGCACGTCGTTGTCATAGTGCATCCTGGCCTTGGAGCTTGGCAGTTACGGCTGTTCGACGGTGCCGGTTCGTTGCCGATGCCGAATCCGTCGAAGAAGGTGCTGCCGTCGCCTTCGAATGAAAGGTGGCTTAAACGAGCACATGGGGCGGCACGAAACCGTGGCAGATCCAGTCAGCGGGATCTACCTCCCAGGGATGGAACGGGGTCCCATCTGCAGTCCCAATATGCCCCACCTCAAACACACAAGGATGGAGCATCGTGAGCAAGACAACGAACAGGTATCCCCCGGAAGTGTGCGAGCAAGCGGTTCGCACGGTTTTGGACAATGCCGGCCAGCATGCGAGCCGCTGGCAGCGTGGTGGATGTGGCGTCTTGCTCTAGGATCGGTCCTTCAACGCATGAAGTGTCCTTGCCCTCTCCATGCATTCAGCCACCCGCACGGCCTTGGCCTACTCGAGTTTCACTTTCTCTAGCTCGCTCTAGCTCGCGCAGGAGCACCGCACCAAGCTGCGCCTCGCTGTAGGGCTTCCGAAGAATGGTCTGGCTATCCTGTCCCACAGAGCGGTTCTCGGGGTCGTAGCCGGTGGTAATCACAACCGGCACCCCAGGCATGTCTTTCTCGATCTCCAGCGCCAACTGGCGCCCCGAGACGCCCCCGGGCATCACAAGGTCCGTCAGGACAATATCGACCTCCGCGCCACTTCGGATTTTCTCCAAGGCATCGCGCCCGTGATTGGCCACGATTGGACTGAAGCCAAGGGCCTCAAGCATCACGGTCGTCTGCTCGCGTACCAGCGCATTGTCCTCGACATAAAGGATACGCTCCCCCTGCGCAGTGTGGCGGCGAGCCTCTTCCGTATTGGGCTGAACGAACTGACTCGCCATCGGCAAGATCAGCTGGAATTTTGCTCCTTTGCAATCAGGCGGTGCGACCCTCAAGTCACCGCCCGCCCGTCTCGTCATGTCGAGCACGATGGGAAGACCGATGCCGGTTCCCTCCCCCACCTCCTTTGTTGTGAAAAACGGCTCGAAGAGCCGGGCCCGAATGTCGTCCGGTATGCCCGGTCCTTCATCTTCTACGTTAATAACAACGTAGTCACCCGCGGGCAGGACATATTCGTCGTGTGAAGGGACGAGGGCGTCCGTATTGCAGGTCGCGATCTCGATTGTGACGGTTCCGCCCTCGGGCATGGCATCGCGTGCATTCGACAGCAAGTTGATGAGCGCCGATGTGAGTGCCGACGGATCGGCCCAGCAATGTGCCGCCTCCCAATCGAGCTTCAACTCGACCCTGTTTGCTTACCCAAGGGCCATATTTAGCAGGGGACGAATCTCCTCAAGTAGGGCGGCTGGGTCAATGATCTGTGGCTCGGCAGAACCAGGCCGCGAATAGGTAAGAAGCTGGTTCGTCAGATTACTCGCCCGTTCGACCGCCATGATCGCATTCCTGACGTAGCCGTGCTCCGGTTGCTCACGAGGAATCGTTCCCTCGAGGAGATCCATACTGCCGAGGATTACGGTCAACAGGTTGTTGAAGTCGTGGGCGACCGCGCCGGTCAGCTTGGCCATGGCGTCAGTCTGGGCACGGACAACCTGCTCGCGTTCGCGCGCAGCGCGCTCGGTCCTGTCCCGAATGATGGTGACGGCACGGATATCGCCGTCGCCGAACTCCCCTTCATTGGAGGCCACTTCCACTTCGAGCAGCGTGCCGTCACGTCTGCGCATTATCAGGTCGCCAACGAAGTGCCCTTCACTTGCGCGCGCCTCCACCGCTCGTTGGAGGGCGACGTCTTTGGAGCAGTAAAGTTCATCCGAGCGCATTCCGACGACCTCCTTCGCGGAATAACCCAGCATTTCCCGAGCTCGCTTGTTCATAGCGAGCAGGATCCTGTCGTCCTTGAGCCGCTTTCCAGCGGTGGTGTAAATCGCGCCGTCTGCCATGTTGTCGAACAAGAAGTAATACATGGCAGAGCCCTGCTCCATGCGCTCACGTGCGCGCTCAAGTTCCGCAGCACGCAGTTCGGACGAGTAGAGCGCGCTGTGTAACCGCGCCGATAGCGTCGCGGCAAAGGGCGCGAGGCTGGGCCAGAGCGGAACGTGGCGATGCGGCACAAGGAGCAATACGCCCTCTATGTTGCCGGCGCGATCCGCCACCGGTAGCATCAGCCCTTGCGCGGCCAGGTCTTCGCCGCGCAGAGCCTCAGGAATATCCAGCGCATCCTCGTTCCCGTTCTGGATCGCGTGCGCAACCGCCGGGCGCATCGTATCGACGAAGTGCGCATCCGCGCGGATCGTCCATGCGGCCGCTATTGGCAGGCCGTTCTCCGGTGCAACTCGAAAAAGGACGCCCGCAGCACAATCCATCTCGTTTTCTTCAAGCACCCCGCGAAGGCTTGTCGCGATCGACATGAGACCGGCAGGTGCTTTCGGATCAGCTGTGATTTCCGTCACCGGTTGGCGCCGAAGTGCAATCACATCCGCAGACCGATCGATCGCGATCGACATCACTCCGGTCACCGCACCATTCGCCGCCGTGATCGGGCTGTAACAGAAATCGAAATAGGCCTCCTCAGGCCCCCTTCCCTTGTCGAGCGGCATAAGCATCTTGGACTGCGTGAACGGCCTGCCTGAGCTGCGCACTTCGGCGAAAGCCGGCCCGACAAAATCCCAGATCTCCACCCAGGAGTCCCTAAGAGGCGCGCCGAATGCCGCAGGATGTTTGTCTCCGTAGATCGGGTTGTAGGCATCATTGTAAATCTGGACGTAGTCGGGGCCCCATGTTGTCCCGATGGGAAACTCCGATGCCATGATCGTATCAATGACAGACCGCATCTCGGGCGACCAGCTTTCTCGGGGGCCGAGCGATGTCTCATTCCAGGCCGTGCTTTTTCCAGGCCGTGCTTTCAAGCAAAGCGCGATTGTGAATTGGCATTGGGTTTGTCCAGCTTCCGTTCCGGTCTCTCGCCTCATTTATGCGGTCATTCTCTCGAATGCCAAAGGGCTTTTTCCGTCTAGCGATGAGTGGTGTCGGCACGGGTGGGCGGCTATTCCGCCCCCACCGAGTGTTCCAGTTTGTTTGGTGCATCGTCGGCATCCCAGCCAAGAGCCACCCGCCCCTTGACCACCACAAACACACCGGACGACTTTAATCGCCTTGTATTGGTTCTGGCGGATTACCCCCTGCCGGTTCGGGGCTGGTTCGAGGGGACGAGCAACTCTCATCACATACTTTCCCGTCAGGTTCGCGTGGCAGGGTTCAGTCCGAAGTTGGCGTCTTGTGTCCAAGACGCATGAAATGCGCACAAAACACGATTTTTGCAACTAAGGCTTGTTGAACGAGCAACCGTCTGATTTTCTAGCTGTATGGATGGAGCGTCAAATTTGAAAAAAGTACTCGTTGTCGACGACGATGACTTGGTCCGGCCAACCGTAAGTGCAATGCTCAGTGCTCTGCAATTCGATGTGGTCGAAACACCAGATGGGAAGGAAGCTCGTCGATTAGCTGCACAATCTGACTTTGACTTGGTTGTCACTGATCTTTTCATGCCGGGGTTTGACGGCTATGAATTGATGATAGAAATACGAAAAATGACATCAGACACTCCGATTATCTTGATGTCTGGCGGAGGAAAATTCTTCCCTGCTGGAAGTGAGGCATTTGACGATATTATTAGTAGCGCGGAGCTTCTTGGCGCTTCCTATGTCATTGATAAACCATTCAGAAAAGCTGATCTCGCAAGAATTGTTAACCAAGCTTTGCCTGATGGCATGCCCCCAGCGAGTGGTCCGGACTGAAAGTTGGTGTCTGGACACATGGCCCGTAGATTGTCGTTGCGACGAGTGCGATTGCGGATAGGACGTTCTTTTGGCATCGGTGGTTGCATGTCGCTACAGGTCGCCCCTCCTTGTGAATTGGTGCGGTGGGTGCGCCCACCCGACGGCATCGAATGTGCCGAAACAGCCTCGTAAGAACCAATGCGGGGGAGGCATCCACCGCATCAGTTCGTTCTTGATCGACAGGAATATTTGGGCGAAGCTTTTCTTAACCTGGAGGTTGAGTAATGTTTTCGGGAAAGTTTCCACTAGATCATGGCTCAAAAGTCACGCTGGAGCAATCACTGGAACGTGAGCGGCTGATAGCGAAAATTGCTCAGTTGGGTATCTGGGAATACGAAGTGGGCACTGAAAAGGTCTACTTGGATGATCGCAGCTGCGAAATCTATGGCGTTGATCGGGCCGAATTCGGTGGCACGGTAGAAGCATGGATCGCACTTTTGCATCCCGAAGATCGCGATGCCACCGCCAGGCGCATGCTGAGGTTTCGCAACAGCACAGAAAAGATGCTTTCAACCACGTTCCGTGTCCTCAGCCCCAATTCGGGTCTGCGGTTTATTCATCTTGACGCGCACACGGAGCGTGACGAAAACGCCAAGCCGCAACGTATGTTTGGCGTTGTGCGAGACGTGACAGACCAACGGACATTCGAACAAGAGATTCAGGACCGCGTGCAGTATACGCAGTCTGTCATCGACAGCGTGTTCGACAGCATCGTGGTTATTGATACATCCGGCGTGATCACGTCTTTCAACCCCGCGTCCGAAATGGTCTTCGGCAGAAAATCCGAAGATGTGATCGGCCAGAATGTTTCGATCTTGATGCCAAAATCTTTTGCGGACAATCATGATCATTATTTGTCCCGCTATTTATCTGGGGCAGAACCTTTGGTTGTTGGGCGTATCCGCGAACTTGAAGGGATACGAAAGAACGGCGAAGTATTCCCGATGGAATTGGCCGTGACCGAGTTTCACCAAGGTGGAGAAAGAGGCTTTGTCGGGGTTATCCGCGATCGAACCGAGCAAAAGCGCCTCGAGCGCATGAAAGCGGAGTTTGTAGCAACGATCAGCCACGAATTGCGCACACCATTGACCTCGATTTCTGGCGCGCTCGGTTTGCTTAGAAGCGGTGTTGCCGGACCGAATTCGGAAAGAGGCACGAAGCTCCTTGATACCGCGTTACGCAACAGTCAACGGCTGGCCCGCCTTATCGAAGACCTCCTTGATATGGAGCGACTGACGGTCGACCAGTTGGACTTTGATTTGGCAGTTCACCCGATCAAAAGCTTGTTAAACCAAGCTCTCGACTCCAACGATGCATATGCAGGCCTCAGAGACATCACCCTGGAACTGAAGAACCCGGTGCCAGAGGTTTCGATCCGGGTTGACGATGGTCGCTTCGTGCAGATCCTTTCCAATTTCCTCTCCAATGCTGTCAAGTTTTCTCCGGAGGGTGAACGTGTAAGCGTTGAGGTGACGTTGGACGACGATGATTTGATTTGCACCGTAACCGACAATGGTCCTGGCATACCGGATACATTCCGGGACCAAATGTTTCAGAGGTTTTCGCAGGCTGACTCGTCCGATACCCGCAACACGAGTGGCGCGGGGTTAGGGCTTGCGATCAGCAAGGAGCTGGCCATCAACATGAACGGTTCGGTTGGCTACGAGCCGGCGCCACATGGTGGCGCACGGTTCTGGGTTCGCTTTCCTGTGGTTAGCGATGCACCGGAAAGCCATCGTTCGTAGTAGTCGTTTTCTACCCGTATCAGCGATACAACTGTGTTCTTCAGGCAGGTTGCACGGTCCATTTCAGGCGAGCTTTCGAGCGACAGCCCTGTACGGCCTTATGTGGTGTTCCGACGATACGGAGACGATCAACGAAGGCCCTAAGGACTGGGTTGTAAAGTCGGCGACGAGGGCCGATTGGAACATCACATGCCGCAACGAACGCCCACACTCAGCCCTGGTGGGCAGACCGCCAGTCGTGGCCTATTGGCTGAGAAAAGACGAAACGCAATCCGGTCGGCAGGAGCTGAGAGTAGCTTAAACTACGCCAGATCTTGTCCAAGAGATCGGGAGGAGCTCATGGTTTGGTTCCGCCCATGTTGAGTTCAACGATCAAATGTTATCGAATCCGAAATCGTGTGACGACCTTGTAGTCAATCCATCCGAAGATTGCCGATACATTGTGGCGGCTTATTGGGCGAAAACGAGAGTGTCCGACCTTTTGTGTATGACTGATCCGGTCCATGCTTCACCGAAAGGAAGCATGAATGACCATCTCGAAAGAAATCCTCGACGAACTGCTGAAGGGCGTGGATCGCCCTGAAGACCTGCTTGGCGACGCCGGGCTGATGAAAGAGCTGAAGATCAAGCTCATGGAACGGATGCTGGGTGCCGAGCTTACAGCACATCTGGGTTATGAAGAGGGCGAGAGCGCGCCGCCGAGCCAATCCAATCGGCGCAACGGCGCATCGAGCAAGGTGCTGAAGGGGCAGGACGGGGCATTGGCGGTGACGATCCCCCGGGACCGCGACAGCAGCTTCGAGCCGGAACTGGTGAAGAAGGGCCAGACCCGGATCGACGGGATGGATGACAAGATCATCGGGCTCTATGCCGCCGGGTTGACGGTGCGCGACATCCAGGCCCATCTGCTTGATCTCTATGGCCTGAAGGTGTCGCCCGACCTGATCAGCCGCGTCACCGATACGGTGCTCGACGAGGTCCGGGACTGGCAGAGCCGGGCGTTGGACCGGATGTATCCCATCGTGATTTTTGACGCGTTGCGGGTGAAGATCCGCGATGCCGACAGCCGGACCGTGAAAAACAAGGCCGTTTACGTGGCCCTCGGTGTCACCCGTGATGGCGAGCGTGAGGTCCTGGGGCTGTGGATCGCCGAGAACGAGGGCGCCAAATTCTGGCTCTCGGTGATGAACGAGCTGAAAAACCGCGGCGTCCAGGATATCCTGATCGCCGTCGTGGACGGGCTGAAAGGCTTCCCCGATGCGATCACGGCGGCCTTCCCTGAAACGATGGTTCAGACCTGCATCGTGCATCTGGTGCGCCATTCCCTGAACTTCTGCTCCTGGAAGGACCGCAAGGCCGTGGCCGCCGACCTGCGCCGGATTTACAGCGCTCCGACCGCCGATATGGCCGAGGCCGAGCTCGATGCCTTCGAGGAAAAATGGGCCGGGAAATACGCCTCCATCGCCCCGGCCTGGCGCAGGGCATGGGCTGAGGTGATCCCGTTCTTCGGCTTCGATCCGGCGATCCGCAAGATCATCTACACGACGAATGCCATAGAAAGTCTGAACCGCGTGATCCGGAAATCGATCAAGACGCGCGGTTCGTTCCCAAACGATTACGCCGCGACCAAGCTGATCTACCTCGCAATCCGCAACTTCGAAAAGGATGGCAGAAATGTCCGAGAATGGTTTGCAGCCCGCAACCAGTTCGCCATAATATTCGGCGAGCGTTTCGACGCTTGAGTATCTGAAACCGCATGGACCGGACCAGATACACAGAGTTCAGGACACTCCCGCGAAAACGGGAACATTCGTGATCTTTCGCGTGCGTGCTCACCAAAGGACTGACGGGAGGGACCGTGCACCATCTTGTGGCACTGTCCTTTGACGGAAAACCGCGACGACACTGTTAGCCATCAGTGGCGATGGAATCCGAGCCATGCACGTCACCGCCCCCACTCGAGTCTCAATGGGTTCACCGGGTGGGAGTAACATGGACAGCCAAGAGAGGACCAAACCCTGAGCAGAAAAACCGCACGAACGCGGACTCTCTGGGGTGCCCTTCACAGTTGGCGGCATCGCAATTGGCGTTTAGCCAAGGGCGACATGTCATTTCTTGTAACGCTTCCGGTTCCTGCGCGCCTCTACCAACTTTTCTGCCCGTTCGAAGCCCGGATCTCCTCGGGCTAGACGGTGCTCATAATAATCCAAGATGAGGTTTATCTCCTCGATGCTCTCAGTGACTAATTTTTCAAAATCTGAAAAAATCTCATCCTGCCGTTTGGGACTGACCTTGGCGTAGTATCGAAGGGTTACCTGTTCAGAAGAATGCCCCAGGTTCTGCGACCACGCTTTGCTTTCTTCGGCAGTCCGACACACGTCGTCGCCAAGTTTGGTCAGGCAATCGCGAACAGAATGTGGGGAGTAGTGTTTTCCGACCACATCAGACGCCGACTTAAAAGCCTCCGACACCACGGCTGCCGACTTCATCGGGGCGATCACCGCTCGCCCTGGGATCAAAGCTTGGTTTAAGAGCTCTGCCTTCGGAAAAAGAGCATCCTCGTCGCCGAGCCCCAGCGAATGGACTTTCTCGAGCCAGTTGATCAGTACGTGTTCAAACACCTCCGGCACGGGGAACCAATTCACAAAGAAGCTCTTTCCGGTTTTCGCCCGCATCTCCTCACCATCGTGAAGCATTTTGCGGGCCGAAACCTGTACGTGTTTGACCCGCATCGAAATGAGCGCATCGGCGCGAAACCCACTGAGCATCGCGCAGGCAAAAATCGCTCGCGCCCGACGCTGCTTCAATGACTCGTGAGGCATACCGGCCAACATCTGTTTCGCCTCGTCCATTGAAGGAAATTCCCGGGGCGTTTCTGCTTTTCCTTCGTGAAACCGTTTGGGGAGATCGAAGTATCCCTCGAGGTTGCCGAGGTGCCGGTAGCCGGGTTCTTTCGCCAACCACCAAAAGAACGCTTTCACATGGGAAACTTCGTGAAGAGCTGTTGACCGAGACCTTCCTTGCGCCACCAAATTCAACACATGCCGGCGCCAAGAGACAACGTCGGCCTTCGTTAGGCTCGCGAACCGTTTCTGTCCCAGGAAACTCTCGAAGAACCTGATTGCACGAAGATGAGCGTCGGTCGTTTTCGGGTCATTGCGATCTGCGTAACCTTGCCATTCGAGGATGGTCCGATCGTTGGTTGAGACCGGAACGGGCATGGGTTTAGTCCGTTCTTTCCCAATATCAGCAGAGTTACTGCTTTTTACTTCGTCTATTGAGGCCAAGCTGGTATTGGTATCGATGCATTTTCGAAAGGCGTCCGATGTTGTCTCATTCAGTCTCTTCATGACGACCTGTCCGCAGTCGGGACAGCGACCATGCGCAATCGGCTGCCCATTCCGCGGCGGGTCCATTTTGACGGTCGCCAGATCAGGAAAGACGTGACCGCGACACCCGAGGCATAAGAACTCACCTGGTTTCAGTTTGTTGACGCTGCGCGGCTTCACCCGTTCAGAATGGAAGCGTATCAGTTCGGCTCCACGAAACACTTGGGGTATCTTATTGTCAGAAGGTCGGAGGCCGCTTGTCACCCAGTTCGATAGGGTGTTTCGGGAAATACCGTAGAGCTCCAAAACGCCCTCTACCGAATAGACGGCATGTTTCTTGGGCCGGACGTTGGCGTAACGGCGGGTCATTTCCGGCCCCTCCCGTGGCTTCGCCCTTTTCTTGCCGGAAGCTGCTGGAGGTCGCGATCGTATCGCACCAAATCGGACTGCGCCCAGCGCGTTGTGCCTTCCGCAATCCGGACTGGCTTCGGAAACCCGTCCCTCGTTGACGCCCAGCGCCAAATCGTGGACCGCGCAACGCCGTAGCGGCACGCTACCTGATCCACCGTCAGGAAGACTTCATCTGCAGCGAACGCGCGAGCGCCCCGTTCGAATGTGCGGCGCTTGTCTGCAACGGGACCGCTCAGACCCTCCTTCGCAAACAAGTCTCCTTGCCGATCGTCTTTAGTAGCCATGGCGCGTCACCGCCGCTTGCCCGAAGGGGCGCACGTACTGTCACGGCCCGGGTCGACCCGACTGGCTTCAACCCAAGCATTCAGGTCTGAACCGCGATAGATGATCTTGCGGCCCAGTTTGTAGTATGCGGGCCCGACACCTCGGTGCCGCCATTGGGCGAGCTTTTCTCGATCCCCGATAATGTCGAGTTCCGGGTCACCCAGAACATATGTTCGATCTTGTTCAAACAGGAACGCCATCGTCCGGTCCTCTGCATAGGTTTCAGATGACGTTCAGTGGGGACAAATCGCTGAGCAGGCCAAGACTGGCAAAATGGTCAAAACCCAACTGCAATTTTGACAGTAGTTTTGACAGGCTTTTCTACCTGCGAATGAGCCGGTGGGCGTTAACGACTATTCCGGTTATTTGTCGATGAGTTTTGCTGCACGGTACAGCACGCTTTCACTAACAGGTTCGCCGAGGTATTCCTCGACCCGCCGTTGCCTCAGTTTCCACGTCATCCCGGCTCGAACCAACTCGAGTTCTTGGAGCGCGGCAGCAACTCGCTCCAGCTTCCTGGGCCGCCCGACTTTCACCGCATCCTCTTCCCCAAAATCCACACTGGGAACCAACTCGCGCAAGATCGGCAAAGCCGATGCGGGGGTAATTTCCTTGAGCCAATGACTTGCAATTTCTTCCGTCACGCAGATCGACGCGCCATGTACCCTTGGCGAAAGAGCTTTCAGGAAGGCATCTTCAATGATGTCTTCCGCCCAAGGTGGCGTATCGCGTGCTGTCACGAACCCTGCCCTTTCAAAAAACACCGGCAATGTCGCGAAGACGGGAGCCAATAGAAATGGCTCCAAGTCACTGCGGAGTGGCGGCCTTGTGTCGCGAACCCACGACATCAGGACCTCGCCAGATCGAAAACGTGATGAACCCAACTGGTTGAGCCATTCGCCATGCGGCCCCGCTTCTTCGGGTGTGCGCACGACCATGACACTTTCGAACACGGTCAATTTCGCGAGCAATCGAGCGCCTGTTGGCTGCAACACGGGCTGGACGGTCAAGACCTTGCCAGAGGCTGGGATGAGGAACAAATCAAACCGATCAAGCGTACGGATAAAAATGTCCTCGGTGAGATCCAGCGCAGTCCCAAAAACATCAGCAGGGGCAAATGATTCCGCATCCATGCATTCCAGGGTCCGGGCCTGACACCATTCACCAAGAGTTTCCTCAAAAGTTTCCCAAAGCTTGGCCAAGGAGACATATCCATCCGGAGCGAACATCAGCGCTTCCTTTCCGTTCCAGCTTCAACGTCTATCGTTTGCCCGCGCACATAGTCCGACCACGCCTCCATCAGTTCCCGTCGGCGCTCTAACAGGTCGGACCGGGCATACGCCCGCTCCACATCCGAACCGACTTTGTGGGCGAGGCTCATCTCGGCAACCTCGCGTGGGGCGCCCGCCGCCTCCGCAGCCCACACACGAAATGTCGAGCGGAACCCGTGAACCGTGACACCTTGGATCTCCATCCGCCGCAGAAGCATGAGCATCGACATGTTGGATAGAGGATGGTGGCGCTTCTGACCCTCGAATACAACCTTGGAGCGCATTGCTTTCAATGGCTCGATAACCGCCAACATTTCGTCCGTGAGAGGAACCCGATGGGTTTCGCCATTTTTCATTCGCTCGGCAGGGCATGTCCATATCCGCGCTTCTAGATCAAGTTCATCCCAAGTCATGCCAAGGACCTCTTTGGTTCGCGAGCCCGTCAGACACGTGAGCATTAGGGCCTTAGCCGAGATGGCGCAGCGTCCAGCAAGGTCAGCATAGAATGCGGGTACATCTTCCCAACGCATAGCTTCGTGATGCTTTGGCTTGGCCTTAACTTTGGGCAACACTCCGCCATCCCGGATCGCCGTCATGGGGTTCTCTCCAGAGCGAAACCCCTTCGACCGGGCCACGTCCAAGACCGTCTTGATCCGCTGAGAAAGGCGTCGGGCCGTTTCATGCTTCTCGGTCCAAATCGGTGACAGGCACATCAGCACCTCAGGTTGGCCAATACTATCTACCGGCATGGACCCTATCATGGGGAAAGCATAGTCTCGGAGCGTGTTGATCCACTGCGCTCCGTGCTTGGCATTTGTCCAGGTAGGCAGACGTTCGATGTGAACTTGTTCGGCGACCTCTTCGAATGACGGGACGTCCTCGCGGACCGCGCCGTAGCGAGGGTTAACCCCCTGCCGCGCCATTCGCCGATACTCCAAAGCGCGATCGCGAGCCTGATGCAAAGTGACAAGGTCCACCCCGCCCAAGCCAAAGTCTGTCCTTAGCGGTCCCCCCTTTCGGTTCTTCTGTCCTTTGACCACCACGCGCACAATCCACCGGCGTGCACCTGACGGATCGACCACGAGGTACAACCCGTTTCCATCTCCATGACGCCCAGGGCCGAGATTCTCGACAAGCTTCTTGGTTAGTTTTCCAGACAGAACCAAAATTCATACCACATTTCATACCACACAAGGAAAGAATATGAGGGAAATCCAAAGAAATCCAACAAAAACGGTGGAGCGGCCAAATGGTTGTAAAACAAAGAAAAAGGCCGCCAAAGGCGACCCATTTGAACTCATAGAAATTGTGTGGTGGCGGAGACGAAGGGATTCGAACCCTCGAGACCCTTCCGGGCCTACTCCCTTAGCAGGGGAGCGCCTTCGACCACTCGGCCACGTCTCCGCCGACCCGTTTAATGGCGTGAGTTTAGGGAAACAAGAGGAAAACCGCGTCGATTGCTTCGAGTATCTCAGGGAAGGCTGACCCGCCACAGAAGCGAGCTTTGGGCTGTCTGCGACCCCGGCAACGAACCCCGACACGGCGCGAATCGGTTCCTTGGGGCGCGAAACAACCCGTGGGCGACATGGATTTCGGCATGAAAGCGCCCAAAACAGCACTTAAACGGCGTTATTATCGGCGAAATTCATATCCAACCTACCGATTCCGCGGGCCTTCTATTGATGCGCCTCGTCCGATTTCTTAGGGTCCTCTGGGATTATGCGGCTGCGCCCTTATTGAGATTTGAAGGTTCGGCTACTTGGGGCATGTTCTTATTGGGAGTGAACATGGCGTCTGATATTTCGTTGCTGACCCAGACTTCCGCGGCACACGCGGTTGAGGGTCCTGGTGGCACCGCGATCTACTGGATCGTCAAACGGGCATTCGATGTGGTGGTCAGCCTCTTGGCCTTGCCTGTCGTGGCCGTGGTTGCACTGATACTCTTGGTCCTGAACCCCTTCTTCAATCGCGGTCCGGTGTTTTACCGCCAACAGCGCATGGGGCGTGATCAGAAGCCGTTCACCGCCGTCAAGTTCCGCACCATGGTGCCGGTAGAAGCGATGACGCGGGGCGCGGACGATCCCGTGGAGGTCGACCGGATCACGCCGCTGGGTGCCATCCTGCGCAAGACCCGGATCGACGAGTTTCCGCAGTTCTTGAATATCCTGATCGGCGAGATGAGTGTGATCGGCCCGCGGCCGGACTGCGTGAGCCACGCGAGGGAATTCCTCGACATGATCCCCGAATACCAGGCCCGTCATGCGATCCGCCCCGGTCTGTCCGGTCTGAGCCAGGTGACGCTGGGCTACGTGCAGGGCGTGGAGGAGACCCGGTTCAAGGCGCAGACCGACCTGGCCTATATCCGGAACGCAAGCGCGCTTCTCGACCTGAAGATCCTGTGGATGACGGCTGTCACCATCGTCTCGCTCCAGGGTCAGTAGGCCGGGCGCATTGGCCCTGTCCCGCCCTCTTCAACCGATGCCGGACTTCGTCGCCGAGGCGTTTGAGGCCCGTCCGCCCTACCCGTGGGAGGATGATCCGGGCCGTATCAACCGGATCAGGGAACGACGTCAGTAGACCTCACGAACTGAAGAGGAAATGCAGGACGTCGCCGTCCTTGACCTGGTAGCTTTTGCCTTCCGCGCGCATCTTGCCTGCGTCCTTGCACGGCCCCTCGCCGCCCAATGTGACGAAATCTTCGTAGGCGATGGTTTCGGCGCGGATGAAGCCCTTCTCGAAATCGCCGTGAATCACACCGGCGGCCTGCGGGGCCATGGTGCCGTGGCGGATCGTCCAGGCGCGGGCCTCTTTCGGGCCGACGGTGAAATAGGTCTCAAGGTGCAAAAGCTCGTAGCCTGCACGGATCAGGCGGTCGAGCCCGGCTTCGTCCAGCCCGAGTTCCTCAAGGAACATCGCCTGCTCTTCGGCGTCGAGCTGTGAAATCTCTTCTTCGATCTTGGCCGAGATCACGACCGAGGCCGCGCCTTGCTCTTCGGCCATCCTGGCGACCGCGTCGGAATGGGCGTTGCCTTTGGCCGCTTCATCCTCGCCCACGTTGCAGACGTAAAGGATCGGCTTCGTGGACAGAAGTTGCAGCATCTTCCAGGCTTTCAGATCTTCCGCGTCCACCTCGACGACACGGGCCGGTTTGCCGTCTTCCAGCACCGCCTGTGCCTCTTTCAGGAGACGCTCCTGTTGCAGCGCTTCCTTGTCACCGCCTTTGACCTTCCGCACGAGGCCTTGGAGGCGCTTTTCGATGGACTCCAGATCGGCGAGCATAAGCTCGGTCTCGATGGTTTCCGCATCCTCGACCGGATTCACGCGGCCCTCGACGTGGGTCACGTCGCCGTCCTCGAAACAGCGCAACACATGGGCGATGGCGTCCACTTCGCGGATGTTGGCGAGGAATTGGTTGCCCAGCCCCTCCCCCTTGGACGCACCTTTCACGAGACCCGCGATATCGACGAATGTCATGCGCGTGGGGATGGTCTCTTTCGACCCGGCAATCGCGGCCAGTTTGTCGAGCCGGCTATCCGGGACCGCCACTTCGCCCACGTTGGGTTCGATGGTGCAGAACGGGAAGTTCGCCGCCTGCGCCGCAGCCGTTTTGGTCAGCGCGTTGAAGAGCGTGGATTTGCCCACGTTCGGAAGGCCAACAATGCCCATGCGGAAGCCCATGATCGTCTCCTTGAAGAAGTTTCACGGCCTTCTATCGGTGAAGTGAGCGGGGGGCAACGGGTGCGTTCAACTGCTGGAAAACAGCCGGAACAGGGTGGAGGCGAGGTAGCCCGCGGCAATCGCGATGGCGAGCGAAAGGAGCGCGTAGAGCAGCGCGTAATCCTGTGCGAGATTGTAAAGCCAGCGTTCCAGCCCGACCTTTTCCACGGAGACGAATGACGTGTGGTCCGACACGATTTTCCCGTCGCGGGTCAGGAATATCCGCGTCTTGTAGAGACCTTCCGTCAGGTTCGCAGGCAGGTCGATGGTCGTGTTGAAGAGCGTGTGGCGCGTGAGACGCACGGAATTCGGCGCCTCTTCATAAAGCCCCGCATCCGTGCGGATACGGATAAGCGCCTCCGCGAATTCTTCCTCGCCGTCCCGGTCGGCAAGATCCCAGACCCAGACCGCCTTTTCGATGGAAACGAGGCGGCGGGCATTGTCCTCTTCCGACAGCACCTCGTCCAGAGGCCCCGTAGAGGCGACAGCGTAGAAGGTCGGTGCGGATTGAACACGGAAAGCTTCGGTGTTGACCCAGATCCCGAAGCGCTTTTCCTTGCGGCGTACCGTGACGGGCTCGTTCGGACCCTCCACGACGATCACGACGCCGAGACGCCCGGGCGGCATGGGCGCGTCCCGGCTGACTGCGCCGAAGATCAGGATTTCGGAGCCGACGAAGGTCGCGTCGATGGAGACGAAGGTTTGGTTCATCCCGGCGACGATCCGCTCCATCGGCTCACCCTGGTCGGGACGGCGCTGCGGCGTGTCGTCCGGTCCGGAGATGCTGACTTCCTCGTTGTCGACCGCTGTCTGGGCCTGCGCCACCGGCGCGGTCAGGAGGAGAAGAGCGAGGAGGAGACGCAGCATCAATGCCCCCCCGGTGCGATGGAGTATAGCTCGCTCGGCTGGATCAAGAGGTCCATGGCGAGGTTCAGACAGACGCCGACGACGAGCAGGGCCAGAAGGATGCGGGTCTGTTCAGCCTTGATGCGCACACCGATGCGCGTGCCGATCTGCGCGCCGATCACACCGCCGACGATAAGAAGCAGCGCCAGGATAATGTCCACGGTGCGCGATGTCGTCGCGTGCATGATGGTGGTAAAGGCCGCGACGAAGATGATCTGGAACAGCGATGTACCGATCACCACCTTGGTCGGCATCCCGAGGATGTAGATCATCGCCGGCACCATGATGAAGCCGCCGCCGACGCCCATGATGGCCGAGAGGACGCCCACGAAGAAACCCACCAGGATCGGCGGGAAAACCGAGATATACAGCCCGGAGGTGCGGAACTTCATTTTCACGGGAAGGGCATGGACCCAGCCGTGCTTCTTGCGCTTCGGAACCACACGGCCGCCGCGCGTGCGCAAAAGCGCGCGCAGGCTTTCCACCAGCATGAGCCCGCCGATGATGCCGAGGAAGACGACATAGGACAGGGTGACGAGCAGATCGACCTGGCCAATGGAACGCAGGTAGGCAAAGAACTGCACCCCGAGGGCCGCGCCAACAAGGCCGCCACTCAGAAGCACGGTGCCCATGCGCAGGTCCACGGTCTTGCGCTTGAGATGCGCGAGCACGCCGGAAAAGGAGGACGCGACGATCTGGTTGGTCCCGGTCGCCACCGCCACGGCTGGAGGAATGCCGATGAAGAATAGAAGCGGCGTCATCAGGAACCCGCCCCCGACCCCGAACATTCCTGACAGCACGCCCACCATTCCGCCCAACCCCAGAAGGAGATAGGCGTTCACGGCGACCTCGGCGATGGGGAGGTAGATCTGCATGAACCATGAGTGCGACAGCAGGCCGCGGTTGTCCAGACGTCAGGCCGCCCGTCAGATCAAAAGGTTGCCCGCGCCCTCGTGTTTGAGAAGCCAGACCTTGGTTTCGACCCCGCCGGACCCGGAGTATCCGCCAAGACCATTCGCACCCAGGACCCGGTGGCAGGGGATCAGGACCGGAACGGGGTTGGCCCCGCAGCCCTGCCCCACCGCTTGGGGCGACACGCCAAGCGCGCGAGCCAGATCGCCGTAGGTGCGCGTCTCGCCGGGTGGAATGGCGGACATCGCATCGCAGAGGGATTGCAAAAACGCGCTGCCGCCGACCGCAAAGGGAAGATCGAAGGATATGGTAGGGTCTTTGAAATACAGGGCGAGTTGATCGCGGGCGCAGGCAAGGAGCGGCGTTTCATCATGGCCGCCCTCCTCCCATGCGACCCGCGTGATCGCGCCCCCGTCCTCGTGAATCGTGAGCGGCCCGACCGGGGACGGGACCGTCAGGCGAGGCATCAGAGCGCGCCGAGGTAGGCGCGGATCACACGTTCCAGCTTCTCAGCCCCCGCGACGGCGTTCGCCTTCGTGTGGGCGTGGCTGAGTTTTTCGTCGGACATGCCCTCGCCCATGTTGGTGATGGCCGAAATCGCCGCGACCTCGATCCCGAAGAAACGGGCGAGGATCACCTCCGGCACGGTCGACATGCCGACGGCATCCGCCCCAAGGGTGCGGATCGCGCGAATCTCGGCAGGCGTTTCGAACGAGGGACCGGAGAACCACGCGTAGGTGCCTTCGGCGAGGTCGATGGATTCAGAAGCCGCAGCCGCCGCCAACCCCGCACGCATGTCGGCGCAATAGGCGTCGCCCAGCGGCACGAAACGCGCATCGGTTTCCTCGCCGATCAAGGGGTTGGCCCCCGCGAAATTGATGTGATCTGTGAGCAGCATCAGGTTGCCGGGCGTCAGCCCTTCGCGCACCGACCCTGCGGCGTTCGTCAGGAGCAGCCTGGGCGCCCCGAGCTCCTTGAGCACTTCGAGCGGAAGGCGCATCGCGGCCGGGTTGCCGTATTCATAGTAATGCGACCGGGCGCCGAAGATCGCGACGCGGTGACCCAGCAGATCGCCAACAACCAGCTTCGGGTTATGCCCCGACACGCCGGGTTGGGGGAAACCCGGAAGCTCATTGTACCCGATGGCCTCGCCCTCGACCGCATCGGCGAGATGGCCAAGGCCGGACCCCAGGATCAGGCCCAGTTCAACAGGCGCATTGCCAGCGCGGAAACGGATCAGGTCGGCAAGTTCGGCGGCAGTCATGGGGCGTCTCCTTTTGGTGTCGCCCTACCCTAGACGCGAGGCGGGGTGGAGGACCAGAGGCAGAGATTTCATGCCTCCGGCGGGGATATTTCTGGCACGATGAAATCAGAGCGTCTTGCTCATGGTCAGAGCATCGACGGCGGAGCCGGTCGGTCGTTTGTAATAGGCTTTGCGACGCCCGGTGTCTTGCCAGCCAGCCGATCGGTAGAGCGCGATGGCCGGGGCATTGTCGGCGGCGACTTCGAGAAAAAGGTGGTTGGCGTCAGCCTCGGCCTCGAAAGCGGTCAGGAGTGCGCGGCCTGTGCCCTGGCGGCGGGCACCGGGGTCGACGGCAATGGTGATAAGCTCTGCCTCGCCTGCGATGGACCGTCCGATAGCAAAGCCGTTGGGGGCGGTGACGACGAATCCCGGAGGCCGCGAAAGCGCGCCGATTTCCGCCTCGGACCAGGGACGGCTGTCCGGGAAAGCGGCGGCATAGACACGCGCCATTTCAGCCGGGGTCACGGCAGGATGACCGGCGGCGGGTCAGACGCAGGCGCCGCATCGGCGGAGCGGATATAGAGCGGCGCAGGACGTGGGAGCGCCTTGCCGTCTTTCGCCCGCGTCGCGGCGATTTGTGCAATGTTTGCGATGAGGGTTTCGGAATCGACCGGCCCGGCCTGCGGGACATCCTGCGCCACGTCCTCGGCGGCCATGATCTCGGGCGACCCACCGTCCATCTGCTGCACGTAGACCATGCCGCGTTTCGCGTCTGCCACGGCGAGGCAGGGCCGGGCAAAGCCAAGAGCCTGTGCCTCCAACGTGGAGACGCCAATCGCGGGCTTGCCAAGGCCCAGCGCGAGGCCCCGCGCCGTGGCGACGCTGATGCGAATACCGGTGAAATTGCCGGGGCCGATTCCCACGCCGATGGCGTCGAGGTCAGACCACCCAAGGCCCGCATCCGCCAGCATCTCTTCGAGCAAAGGCATCAGGCGTTCGGCCTGACCGCGCCCCATCTCTTCGACGCGGGTGGTGAGATTACCTCCCACAAGCAAAGCGGCCGCGCAATGCGCGGCCGATGTATCAAACGCCAGAAGGGTCGGGTCAGACGGCAACGGGCCGGACCTCGGTCACTTCGGGGATATAGTGCTTGAGCAGGTTCTCGATCCCCATCTTGAGCGTGAGCGTCGACGACGGGCAACCGGCGCAGGCACCCTGCATGTGGAGGTAAACCACGCCGCGTTCGAACCCGTGGAAGGTGATATCGCCACCATCCTGCGCCACGGCCGGTCGCACGCGGGTGTCCAAAAGATCCTTGATCTGCACGACGATGTCGCCATCCGGGCCGTCATGTTCGGCATGAGCCGCCTGGCTCGCACCTTCCATCGCCGGGGCGCCGGACTGGTAATGCTCCATGATCGCGCCGAGGATCGCGGGCTTCACATGGTCCCAATCGACGTCTTCGGCTTTGGTCACGGTCACGAAATCGGTGCCGAGGAACACGCCCGTCACACCGCTCACCGCAAAGATACGGCCCGCGAGCGGCGACACGGCGGCGGCCTCCTGGCTCGTGAAATCGGCGGTTCCCGCTTCGAGAACGGCCTGCCCCGGAAGGAATTTCAACGTCGCGGGGTTCGGCGTGGATTCGGTTTGAATGAACATATGTCCCACCTTTCTGGTCAGGTACTCATATGATCTTAGAGTCATTCCAAGTCAACCCGGGCGGAATTTCCTTGCCCCGGATTACAGATCACGGTTTGAGGAGGTATGAGCGATCATCTTAAAGGCCTTCTCATCACCTTCACCGGTGTTTTGTTCATCCTTCCCGACAGCCTCATGGTGCGGCTGATCGAGACGGACGGTGTCACCGTTGCCTTCTGGAAAGCGCTGCTGACCGGCACCGTGACCGGGATCGGGCTGCTGCTTTGGCGCGGGCCGCGGGTATTTCGCGACACCTTCGCGCCGGGGTGGAAAGTCTGGGCCTACGCGGCGACGAGCGGGATTTCCGGGTCGCTCTTCGTGATCGCGGTCGCCAATACCTCGATTGCCAACGTGGTCTTTATCCTCGCCGCGACACCTCTTGTCTCTGCGCTCTTCTCGCGGGTGTTTCTGGGCGAACGGATCACGCGGCGCACGGCGATCACCATGGCGGTGGTCCCCGTCGGCATCGCGATCATCGCCTACGGGTCGGGCGAGACCGAGGGCGCCTCGATCGTCGGCGACCTGATCGCGCTCGGGCTGGTCTGCGTGTTCTCCATCGGCCTGACCATCGCACGAAGCTTGCGGCCCGTCTCCATGGTGCCCGCGATTGCGCCGGGGATGCTGGGGGCGGCCTTGGTGCTCTTGCCGTTCTCAGCGCCAATGTCCGTGCCGGATGGCGATTGGATCTGGATCGCGCTGCATGGCGGGTTCTTCATCGTGGTGTCCACCGCGCTTCTGGCGACGGGGCCGAAATACCTGCCCTCGGCGGAGGTCGCGCTGCTCCTGCTGGTCGAAAGCGTTTTTGCACCGCTGTTGGCCTGGGTCGTCGTGGGCGAAAACCCCGGCAAATGGGCATTGGTCGGCGGGGCCATCGTGATTACCACACTGGCGATTTCGAACCTGATCGCGCTGCGACGCGGGCGGCGGATCGTGGTCAGACCACCGGTGCGCGGCTAGCCGTCAGGTAATGCTTTCGAGTCGTTCCTTGGACATTTCGCCCGGCACGATGGTGAGTGGCACGGGAAGATTTGCCGACGAACGGGTCAAGGCCGTAACCAGAGGCCCCGGCCCTTTCTTGCCCGCCCCGGCCCCAAGCACGACGACGCCAATTTCAGGATCATCGTGAACCTGCGCCAACAGTTCATCCACCGCATCGCCTTCGCGGATGACAAGCTCCGGGTCGACCCCCTGCTTGTCGCGCATCCATTTGGCAAAGACCTCGAAATGCGCCTCGATGCGTTCGCGGGCCTCTTCGCGCATGACCGCGCCGACGCCCAGCCAATGGTTGAATTCTTCGGGCGGGATGATCGACAGGATCTCCACCCCGGCCCCGGTGTTGGCCGCGCGCATCGCGGCGAACCGCATGGCGTTCAGGCATTCGCGGCTGTCGTCGAGCACCACGAGAAACTTGCGCATGAAAGCACTCCTCTTCGATCACGTATCATGACGAAGGCCCAAGCCCCGTGCAACTGCCAACCGCGCGTCCTAGCGAGAGCCTAAATGGGGTCGGACAGGGCCCAGTCCCAATAAAGCTCGCGCACTTTGCGCGTTACAGGTCCATGTTGGTACATGGTGCCGTCGAACTCGGTGACGGGCGTCACCTTGTTTAGATTGCCCGACAGGAACACCTCGTCCGCATCGCGGAAATCGTCAAACGACAGAACGCTTTCGTGCACCGTCACCCCATCGGCCCGCAGGTTCTCAATATGCCGCGCGCGGGTAATCCCGGATAAGAACGTCCCGTTGGCGATAGGCGTGAACACCTCGCCATCGCGCACCATGAACACATTGGCCGAAGCGGTTTCCGCCACATTGCCCAGCGCATCGGCGACAAGCGCGTTGGAATACCCCTTGGCGTGGGCTTCCGCCAGCATCCGGGCGTTGTTGGGATAAAGGCAACCTGCTTTCGCGTTCACCACCGCGTCTTCCAGCACCGGACGGCGGAACCGGGTTTGGGTCAGGGTCATGGCGGCGTCCGGGGCGGCCATCGGAATCTCTTCAAGCGAGACGCAGAACCCGGTCGCGGATTGATCCGGCAGGATGCCCAGATGCCCGCCATCAATCCCCCAATACATCGGGCGGACATAGACAGCGGCATCCTTGGGATAAAGCGACAGCCCCTCCCACACGATTTCCAGCATCGCCTCGGTCGTGACCGTCGGTTTTATCATCAAGGCTTCGGCGGAGCGGTTCACCCGCGCCAGGTGCGCGTCGAGATCCGGGGCAAGCCCGTCCACATAGCGCGCACCGTCGAACACCGTGGTGCCGAGCCAGGCGCCATGGTCGCCGGCCTTCATCACGGGCACATCGCCTTCGTGCCAGGTGCCATCGAAATAGGTGCGCAGATTGGTGCCGGTCGCCATGGTCGTCTCCTTCTTTTGGCGCGACCCTAGGACTGCTTCGACGATTTGACCAGTCGGCAAAAAGAAGCGCCCCCGGAGGGACACCGGGGACGCGAAGGGCGCGCTGAGACTGGGTAGGGACAGGCGCGCGGCCCGCTTGCCTTGGGGTTAAGGTCGGGAATCGCGGGCAGAGCCAGACTAGGGCACGGATGAATCCGTTTCGTGACAGGTCACAGGCCCACGATCCGCGCACCGCGTCTGGCGAGCGCGTCGTCCACGACGGCGATCTCCTCGTCCAGAAGCGCCTGGTGGCGCGGATAGATCGGGGCAGAGCGGTCATCGAGGATACCGACCTGCCAGCCTTCCGTGGTCTCGAAGAAATGCGCGACGCCCTCGGGACCGAACTCGGTCAGGAACCCCTGCACAACGACGTCGATGTAGGACAGGATCACGACGTCGTCCTCGGAAGGGGGCTGAAATGTTACCGGATCGGCGGCAAAGATCGCTACGTCGAGATCGCGCCCGACCGGATGTTTGACGGTCCGGCTCACGTCATGGCGGTTGTAATGCTGCTCACGCTCATCCAGTGCCGCCCAGTCGGAGCCGGGCACGGCGGCGACCAACCCTTCGACGTAATCGTCGGTGGCAGGCACGACCGACAGGATACAACGGTCCAGCGCCGGCGATTTGCGCCAAGCCCGGCGCCATCCGGTGACGCTGGCACGATGGGCTTCGGGATAGGCATGGGTGCGCCGGTTCACCAGAGAGCCATAGCCAAAAAAGAACGGGTCAGACATGGCGGCAAGATCGTCGCCAAGGGCGCGAATGGCAAGGCTTGTCTCCCACGCGCGTCCGCTCTAGGTTTGGGTCAACCGCGATGGGAGAATCTGACCCAGTCAGTGCCGAAGGAGCAACCGCCCCGGAACCTCTCAGGCAAAAGGACCACGTGGGGAACACACTCTGGAGAGAGGCTCGGGAGACATCCGGCCCGCCGAAGGGATAACGATCTCAGGCGTCAGGACAGAGGGGGCATCGACGGGGCGCTTGGCGCTTCGGGATGCCGGGCCCACCCGGTCGAACACGAGAAACCGGGAGCCGACATGGGTGAACTGAAACGCACCGCCTTATTCGATTTGCATGAGCGCCTTGGCGGCAAGATCGTCGCCTTTGCGGGCTGGGAATTGCCTGTCCAATACCCCATGGGCGTGATGAAGGAGCATCTGCACGCGCGGGAGGCCGCAGGTCTGTTCGACGTGAGCCACATGGGGCAGGTCATCGTCCGCGCCGACGCGGCGGCCCTGGAAGCCCTGATGCCCGTCGACGTCGCGGGACTGGCCGAAGGGCGACAGCGCTACGGGCTTTTCACCAACGCGACCGGCGGGATCATGGATGACCTGATGTTCGCGAACCGGGGCGATCATTTCTTCCTCGTCGTAAACGCGGCCAACGCCGAGGCCGACATCGCACACCTGGAATCCCATCTGGGCGACGCGGTCGAACCCATCACGAATCGCGCTTTGCTGGCGCTTCAGGGACCGAAAGCCGCAGACGCACTTGCCGAAATCATACCTTCGGTCCGCGACATGCGGTTCATGGACGTCGCCGTTCTGGACAGCGCGTTCGGCGCGGTGTGGGTGTCGCGTTCCGGCTACACCGGCGACGACGGGTTCGAGATTTCCGTCCCCCGCGACCAGGCAACCGCCTTTGCAGAGACGCTCTTGGCAAACGACGCGGTGGCCCCCATAGGCCTTGGCGCGCGTGACAGTCTGCGCATGGAGGCGGGGCTTCCCTTGCACGGCCACGAAATGACCGAGGAGACCACGCCCAAGACCGCCGGAGTGGGCTGGGCGATCTCCAAATCGCGCCGGGCGGGCGGTGCGCGCGAGGGCGGCTTCCCCGGCTCCGATGTGATCCTGCCGGAGCTCCAAAACGGCAGCGCGCAAACGACCGTCGGCCTCCTGCCCGAAGGCCGTGCGCCGGTGCGCGATGGTGCGCCCGTTTTTGCGCCCGACAGCGACAGGCAGATCGGCATCGTCACCTCCGGCGGCTTCGCCCCCTCTCTCGGCCATCCCATTTCCATCGCGCGGATCGACGCGGACCATGCCGCGCCCGAGACTGTGGTGCATGCCGAAGTGCGCGGCAAACGGCTCCCCGCGCGTGTGACCAAGCTCCCCTTCCGCCCCTCCACTTTCAAACGCTAAGCCAACAGGGAAACAGCAATGAAATACACCGAAGAACACGAATGGCTCCTCGATGAAGACGGGATCGTGACCGTGGGCATCACCGCCCATGCTGCCGAGCAACTGGGCGATATCGTTTTCGTGGAATTGCCCGACCCGGAAACCGAGGTTTCCAAGGATGACGAGGTCGTGGTGATCGAAAGCGTGAAAGCCGCGTCCGACATTCTCGCCCCGGTGGACGGCGAGATCGTCGAGGTGAACGAGGCCATCGTGGCCGAGCCATCCAAGATCAACGAAGATCCGGAAGGCGAAGGCTGGTTTTTCAAGATAAAGCCCGCCGACCCGTCCGACATGGATGATATGATGGACGAGGCCGCCTACAAGGCGTTCATCGGCTGATCCTCGCGGGGGCGGTCCCGCCCCCGACAAAGCGCTTTTTCGGGAGAGACCCATGCCCTTCAACTTCACCGGCTACGACCCCTACGACTTTGCCAACCGGCGTCACATTGGCCCCTCGCCCAGCGAGATGGACGAGATGTTGTCGGTGATCGGGGTCGGCAGTCTCGACAAGTTGATCGACGCGACCATCCCGAAAAGCCTGCGCCAGGATGCGCCCCTGGATTTTGGCGAGCCGATGTCCGAGCGTGCCATGCTCCACCGGATGCGCAAGGTCGCAGGGCAGAACAACGTGCTAACCAGCCTTTTGGGCCAAGGCTATCACGGCACCGTCACGCCGCCCGCGATCCAGCGCAATATCCTGGAAAACCCGGCATGGTACACGGCCTATACCCCCTATCAGCCGGAAATCAGCCAAGGGCGGCTGGAAGCGTTGTTGAACTACCAGACCATGATCTCGGACCTCACCGGGCTGGAGGTCGCCAATGCCTCCCTTCTGGATGAGGCGACGGCCTGCGCAGAAGCAATGGTCATGGCGCAGCGCGTGGCGAAGACCAAGGCGACCGGGTTCTTTGTCGACGAAAACTGCCACCCGCAGAACATCGCCGTGATGAAGACGCGCGCGAAACCGCTGGGGATCGAAGTCATGGTCGGCGCGCCCGAGGCGCTCGATGCCGAGGCCGTATTTGGCGCGATTTTCCAATACCCCGGCACCCTCGGTCACCTGCGCGATGTCACGGACGAGATGGACGCGCTGCACGCGGCGAAGGCAGTCGGTATCGTCTCGGCCGATCCGCTGGCGCTGACCCTGCTCAAGGAACCGGGCGCGATGGGCGCAGATATCGCGGTGGGCACCACGCAGAGGTTCGGCGTCCCGATGGGCTACGGCGGACCGCACGCGGCCTATATCGCCACCCGCGATGCATTCAAACGCTCGCTTCCCGGCCGCATTGTCGGTGTCTCCGTCGATGCCCGCGGCAATACGGCCTATCGCCTGTCGCTGCAAACCCGCGAACAGCACATCCGGCGCGAGAAAGCGACCTCGAACGTCTGCACCGCGCAGGCGCTGCTGGCCGTGATGGCGAGCTTTTACGCGGTGTTTCATGGCCCCGAAGGCCTCAAAGCCATCGCGCAATCGGTCCACCGCAAGGCATTGAAACTGGCCGAACGGTTGGAAGCGGCCGGCTTCGAGGTCGAGCCGGAGGCGTTTTTCGACACGATCACGGTCGAGGTCGGGCTATTGCAAAAAGGGCTGATCCACGCGGCGCGGCGTGAGGGCGTGAACCTGCGGCCTGTCGGCAAGACCAAGGTCGGGATCACGATGGACGAAGCCGTCCGCGCCGAGACGCTGGACGCTGTGGTCCGGGCCTTTGGGATCGAAACCGAAGACCCCGGGGGCGAGGTCGGCTACCGCCTCCCCAAAGCGCTGCTACGCGAAAGCGACTACCTGACCCACCCGGTCTTTCACATGAACCGGGCCGAGACCGAGATGATGCGCTACATGCGCCGTCTCGCGGATCGCGACCTGGCGCTGGACCGGGCGATGATCCCGCTTGGCTCCTGCACCATGAAACTGAACGCCGCCGCCGAAATGATCCCGGTGTCATGGCGCGAGTTCGCCTATATGCACCCCTGCTGCCCGCCAGGTCAGGCCAAGGGGTATCACGCGCTGATCGAGGATTTGAAAGACAAGCTCTGCACGATCACCGGCTACGATGACATGTCGATGCAACCGAACTCCGGCGCACAGGGCGAATACGCGGGACTTCTGACCATCGCGGCCTATCACGCCGCCAACGATGAAGTGCATCGCAACGTCTGCCTGATCCCGATGAGCGCTCATGGCACCAACCCCGCCTCGGCGCAGATGACGGGCATGAAGGTCGTGGTGGTGAAATCGGCGGAGAACGGCGACATCGACCTCGATGATTTCCGCGAAAAAGCGGCGGCGGCGGGCGACAAGCTGGCGGCGACGATGATCACCTATCCCTCCACCCACGGGGTGTTCGAAGAAACCGTGCGCGAGGTCTGCCAGATCACGCATGACCACGGGGGTCAGGTCTATATCGACGGAGCCAACCTGAACGCGCTGGTGGGTCTCGTGAAATTGGGCGACCTGGGCGGGGACGTGAGCCACCTGAACCTGCATAAGACCTTCGCCATTCCCCACGGCGGCGGCGGGCCGGGCATGGGACCGATCGGCGTCAAGGCTCACCTCGCCCCGCATCTGCCGCCCAATCCGCTGGAGGGAAGCGAGGGCGCCGTGAGTGCCGCCCCCTACGGGTCAGCCTCCATCCTCCCGATCTCCTGGGGCTATATCCTGCTCATGGGCGGCGAAGGGCTGACCCAGGCGACGCGGGTCGCCATCCTGAACGCCAACTACATCGCGGCGCGTCTGAAGGGGGCCTATGATGTGCTCTACAAAGGCGAAGCCGGGCATGTGGCGCATGAGTGCATTCTGGACACGCGGCCCTTCGCCGAAAGTGCCCACATTACCGTCGACGACATCGCCAAACGGCTGATGGACGCGGGCTTCCACGCCCCGACCATGTCGTGGCCGGTGGCCGGTACATTGATGGTGGAACCGACGGAATCCGAGACCAAGGCCGAGCTCGACCGGTTCTGCGACGCCATGCTGGCGATCCGCGAGGAAATCCGCGCCATCGAAGAAGGACGTATGGACGGGGAGAACAACGCGCTGAAGAACGCACCCCATACTGTGGAGGACCTGGTGGGCGATTGGGACCGGCCCTATTCCCGCGAACAGGGGTGCTATCCGCCCGGCGCCTTCCGGGTCGATAAATACTGGCCGCCGGTGAACCGGGTCGACAACGTCTTTGGCGACCGGAACCTGGTGTGTATCTGCCCACCGCTGGAAGACTACGTGGAGGCCGCGGAGTAAGGGACGAGGACGGGTCAGGACGAAAATTGGCCCGGCGCCTCGCTCATGACCGCGTGCCTTTGACCGCAACAAAAAACCAGAAAATTGGTTTTCTAGTTTTCTGGTTTTCGTTTGAAAACAGTGCGTTGAATGGTTTTTCTTCCCGAAACCCTAACGGGGATCAGCCAAAGCCGTCGTGGGACGCCGGGCTGACTCAGCTTGCCCGCTTGCGCCGCATCTTCGACGGCCAGGCCGCCACACCCTTGAGCGCGCTGGTAAAGGCTTTCTGAGCGAACCGCTTCTCGACCTCGGCGTATGTCTGGTTGCCCGCAAGCACATCGAAGAACGCCGTGCCGACCCAGTCGGAATGACGCAGGCGGTCCTTGAAGTGTTTCTCGAAAGCCTCGGCATAGACGATCCCGCGAATGCGGCGCACCTTGTCCAATTCGGCCTGAATGGATTTCACCGCGGCGAAGTAGAATTTCTCGGCGCGCCTCGGGCGGTCTGCCGCCAGCGCCTCCGCCGCCGCGTCACCTGCCATGGCACCACTTTCAATGGCGAGCGCGATCCCCTCGCCCGTGATTGCATCGACGAACCCGGCGGCGTCGCCGACCAGGAGGATATTCTCGCGTCCCGGCCTCTTCTTGTAATCCCCGCCCGGCAGATGCGCGCCCTTCACCTTCACGCTGTCGGGGTCGACACCCTCCAGCTCCAGATACTGCGCCATCAAAGCCTTCAGATCCTGATCAACCGACTTGATCCCGCCCAGACCGATGGTCCGCGTCTTGCGCTTCGGGAAATTCCAGCCGTAGCCCCACCGCACGATGCGGAAATCAATGGACATGAGCGCGTCTTTTTCACCGTCGCAGGGTTGATCCGCTTCGGCCTCAAAGGCGAAGGCGATCTTGTCGTTGTCGAAGGCTTGCCCGAAGAGGTGCTTGGCAAGCGGGCTCGCCGCCCCGTCGGCGCCGATCAGAACGCCGTACTCGATGCGCGTGCCATCAGCCAGCTCGAGCGCATTCTCCGCGTCAAGGAACGCCGCGACCCGTGTGCCTTCCATGTTGACCGCGCCCGCCTCCAATGCAGAGTTGCGGAGCCAATGGTCGAAGTCGATCCGGTTGGAGTAGGTCAGGTCATAGGGCGCTTCGATGTCGCGGAGCACTTCTCCGTTCCACTTGAACTCGACTGAGCGGGACGGAAGATACATGTCTTCCGGCATCTCCATTCCATGCACGTCGCGGATCGCCTTGTTCGCGCGCGGGCTGATGAGCGCACCACAGAGCTTGTGACGCGGAAACACCGAGCGGTCGATCAGTGCGACGGAAAGCCCCCGGTCCGCAGCCCGTTTCGCAGCGGCCGACCCGGCAGGACCCGCGCCCAGCACGACCACGTCAAAAGTCAAAGTGTCAGCCATGGTTCATCCTTTCGCGCGGCGCGACAGGATCGACGGCCAAACCGAAAGCTTGGACGCCACTTTCACCATCGCATGTTTCGCCATCCTCTTTTCGATGTCCGCATAGGACGCATCGCCCCGGACAACTTCAAACAGCGCGTCGCGCAACCGCGTCGACGTGGCGAGCTTTTCTTTGAACATGCCGCGGGTCTTCGAGCTATAGGCAATCACGCGCAATTGACGGACTTTCGCCAGATCGGCCTGGATCTCGGCCACGCGCGCGAAATAGGCCCGGTCGGCCCTTTGCGGGCGGTCCTCGGCGATCACCTGCGCGGCGGCCTGGGCGGCATGGGCGCCGCTTTCCATGGCAAGCGCAATTCCTTCGCCCGTGATCGCATCGACGAAACCCGCCGCGTCGCCCACCAGCAGGATGTTTCCGCGACCCGGTTTCTCCTTGTAGTCGCCGAACGGAATATGCGCGCCCTTGATGGTCACGCTTTCGGGATCAACGCCCTCGTGTTCCAGATAGCGGTGCATGACCGCGCGCAAATCCTGGTCCACCCCCCGGATCGAGACGACGCCGATGGTCTGACTGTCGCGCTTGGGAAAATTCCAGCCATAGCCCCATTTCACCACGCCGAAGTCGATGGACATGCGGGTGTCGTCGGCACAGGGCACGGGCACTTCGGTCTCATAGGCAAAGCCTATGGTTTCCGTGTCGAACGCCTTGCCAAACAGGTGCCGGGCGACCGGCGAGGCGACTCCGTCGGCCCCGATCAGCACCTGGTAGCGGACCCGCTCTCCGCCCCCGAGCACCAGAGTGCTGACGTCATCTAGGATCTCTTCGACCCGCGTGCCTTCACGCACCTCGGCCCCGGCTTCGCGCGCCAACCCCAGGAGCCAAAGATCGAAATCCATTCGGTAGGTGTATTTGAATTCATAGGGCTGGTCGAATTCCGCCAACACCGCACCATCCCAATGAAAGCCCATCTTGGTGGATTGCAGGGTAATTTCCCGGGGCATCTCGACCCCGAAAATTTCGGCCAGCGCGGTCTGGCTGCGCGGCGTGATCCCGGCACCACAAAGTTTCGCTCGCGGGAAGGTCGCCTTGTCGACGACCATGACCGACAACCCAGCCTTGGCAGCCGTCACCGCCGCGGCCGAACCAGCCGGACCCGCCCCCATGATCACAACGTCGACGTCGTGAGAAATGCTCATCAAAAATCTCGCTTAAACCCTATTAGCGGCTTTTACGGGAAATCTCATCGGCTGAGAAGATGATATCCCGTTCCGCAAGCCATTCGGTGAACCGTGCGACTTTCTCATCCATGTCGCAGGTCCGCGGTTCGCGATCGAGCACGCGCTGATACTCTTCGCGTATCCGAAGCTGTTCGTCTGGTGTAAGTTCGCTCCAACGGCGCATGGTCCCTCCGGGGCTTGCACTTCGGGAGGCATCCCCTACATATGCGTTAACCTGAATGTTATCCGAGGGACGACCATGACGAAACCCGTGAAAATGACCTGCCTCGACTGCGGCGCGGTGAACCGTGTGCCGGGCGACAAGATTTCGGCCGGGCCGAAGTGCGGCACCTGCGGCGCCAAGATGAACGATGGCAAGGTGCGCGAAATGGACCCGGCGGCGCTGGCCAAGGCCACGAAGAACGACGACCTGCCGCTCCTGGTGGATTTCTGGGCGCCGTGGTGCGGTCCCTGCCGGATGATGGCCCCTGCGTTCCAGCAGGCTGCCCAAGCGCTCGGACCGGGCGCGCGGCTGGCCAAGATCAACACCGAGGATTATCCGAAGGTCTCGATGAAGAATAACATCCGGGGCATTCCGACGATGATCCTGTATCAGAACGGTCGCGAAGTCGCCCGACAGTCCGGCGCGATCCCGGCCAAGGCCATCGAGGATTTCGTGCGGCAGAAATCCAAGGTTGGGGCCTGAAACCAGTGCTTGGCGGAGTGCTTGACTCCGCCGGGCAAAATCGCCAAAAACCGCAGCGTTGGGGCCGTAGCTCAGTTGGGAGAGCGCGTCGTTCGCAATGACGAGGTCGTCGGTTCGATCCCGATCGGCTCCACCAAATCCCTCCCCAGATCCTTCCCATGTGTCGCTTGGACTGATCGCGGTCTGCGCAGGGTGAGTCTGCGGATCAATAGCCCCGCGACACCCAAACGTCCCGCGACCGTCGGACCGACTGCTGCGCAGGGTCCAATCCATGTTTCGTGAAAGACCGCGCCGGACGAGACGGGCGCCATTTCTCTGACGGGATCAGGTCTAGGTGACCTTCGAAACTGCCGGACCGGGCGAGCAGTCCGGAATTGGAGGGCACCGTGTGATCCTCGCCCACGAGGACGCGCGCCGTTGCGGGGGCGCACATCCCCGAACCGCATGGCGCCGACAGGCCGAACAGTTGGAGTCGGCCAACGTCTCGGGCCGCGTGATTTCGAACCGCAGGGCACCGCACGGGCAGGAACAGGAAGTAACGCCGGACATGCGACCTCCGAGGTGATCCCCGGAGGTTGTCATGGTTTGCGTCAGCCGTCCTGGCGGATGCGGGCGTTGGTCGGGTCGTGGGGGCTGTCCTCCGCGACCTCCGCGTCATAGAGGTCGCCCAGGATCTTGACCTTCAGCTTGGTCCCGACCTCGGCCAATTCCGGTTTCACGTAACCCATGCCGATCTGCTTCCCGAAGGCGACAGAGTAGCCGCCCGATGTCAGACGCCCGATCTTCTCATCGCCGAGATAGAGCGCCTCGCGGCCCCACGGGTCCGCATCGTCGGGTCCGTCGATCAGAAGCGTGACGCATTTCGAACGAATGCCCGTCTCGATCATCCTGGCCTTGCCGTAGAAGTCCTTCTCCAGATCAACAAAGCGATCCAGACCGGCCTCCAGAGGCGTGGCGTCGCGGCCAAGCTCTGTGCCGAAGGCGCGGTAGGATTTTTCCTGGCGCAGCCAGTTCTGCGCGCGGACGCCCGCAGGCTTCAGCCCGTGCTTCTCACCGGCTTTCATCAGCAGATCCCAGAGGTAATTCTGCATCTCGATCGGGTGGTGAAGCTCCCAGCCCAGCTCGCCGGTATAGGCCACGCGGATTGCCATGACCGGGCACATCTTCAGCTCGATGTTGCGCATCGAGAGCCACGGGAAGCGCTTGTTGGACAGCGCGGTCTCGGGGTCGGCATCCACGACAAGCTCTTTCAGGATATCGCGCGCATTGGGTCCGGCCAGGGCGAAGACGCCGTATTTCGTCGTCACGTCCTCGCGGTTGATACGCCCGAATTCTTCCTCTTTGTCCTCGATGGCCTTGTAGAGATAATCCTCGTCATAGGCATGAAGCCCCCCGGCGGAGACGAGGTAATAGCTGTCCTCAGCCTCGCGCACGATGGTGTATTCCGTGCGGGTCGTGCCGGTTTCCGTCAGCGCATAGGTCAGGTTGATGCGGCCCACTTTCGGCAGCTTGTTGGTGGTGAACCAATCGAGGAAGGCGGTCGCGCCCGGTCCTGAGACCCGGTGCTTGGCAAAGGCCGTCGCATCGACCACGCCTGCCGTTTCGCGGATCGCCTGAGCCTCGGCCTTGGCATACTCCCACCAACCGCCACGGCGGAAGGACCGGGCCTCGAAGTCGAAAGTCTCGGGCGCATCGAGCGGGCCGTAGTAGTTCGGACGCTCGAACCCGTTCACGACACCGAATTGCGCACCCAGCGCTTTCTGGCGGTCATAGGCGGGACCCGTGCGCAGGGGGCGGGCAGCTTCGCGTTCTTCGTCCGGGTGGTGCAGGATATAGACGTGCTCATAGCACTCTTCGTTCTTGCGCGCGCCGTACTCGGTGGTCATCCAGTCCTGGCCGTAGCGCTTGGGGTCGAGCGACGCCATGTCGATCTCGGCCTCGCCCTCGACCATCATCTGGGCAAGGTAATAGCCGGTGCCGCCCGCAGCGGTGATCCCGAAGGAAAAACCCTCGGCGAGCCACATGTTGCGCAGGCCCGGCGCGGGACCGACGAGCGGGTTACCGTCGGGCGTGTAGCAGATCGGACCGTTGTAGTCGTCCTTCAGCCCCACCTCTTCCGTCGTCGGAATCCGGTGGATCATCGACATGTATTCCTCTTCGATCCGGTCCAGATCGAGCGGGAAAAGATCGGCGCGGAAGCTGTCCGGCACGCCAAATTCGAACCGTGCGGGCGCGTTGCGCTCATACGGACCCAGGATCCAACCACCGCGCTCTTCGCGCACGTACCACTTGGCGTCGGCGTCGCGCAGAACCGGATGCTCCGGGTTGCTCTTGCGGTAGTCCACTAGCGCAGGATCGGCTTCGGTCACGATGAACTGGTGCTCCACCGGGATCGCGGGCATCTTGATACCAAGCTGCCGGGCGGTGCGTTGTGCGTGGTTGCCGGTCGCTGTCACAACGTGCTCGGCGTGGATCTCGAACTCCTCTTCGGTCGAAATCAGGTTACCGCCCTTCTCGCCCGTGATGCGTCCTTTGACGATCCAGTGGTCGCCCGCCCATTCGTAGCTGTCCACTTGACGCTTACGGATGATCTCGACCCCGCGCTGTCGGGCGCCCTTGGCCATCGCCATGGTGACGTCGGCGGGGTTAATGTAGCCGTCGGTCGGGTGATAAAGTGCGCCCTTCAGATCATCGGTGTTGACCAGCGGCCAGCGTTCCTTGATCTCGGCGGGCGTCATGAACTCGTAGGGCACGCCCACGGTCTCGGCGGTGGTGGCATAGAGTTTGTATTCATCCATCCGCTCATCGGTCTGCGCCATACGCAGGTTGCCGACCACGGAAAAGCCTGCATCGAGCCCGGTCTCTTCTTCCAGTGTCTTGTAGAATTTCACTGAGTAGTCGTGAATGTGCGAGGTCGCGTAGGACATGTTGAACAGCGGCAATAGCCCGGCGGCGTGCCAGGTCGAGCCGGAGGTCAGCTCATCCCGTTCGAAAAGCACCACGTCTTTCCAGCCAGCTTTCGCCAGGTGATAGGCGATCGAGGCACCAACCGCGCCGCCGCCAACAACCAGTGCTTTCACATGTTTCGTCATCTTGCGCGACTCCCTTGTCCAACGACGCCTAGATTGCCGAAAGTGCATTATCAGGGACAAGGTTGCCCGACCTTTGGACGCACAAAAACGACCTTGCGTCGAAATTCACGCAGAAAGGATCAGCGGCCGAGGCTTTTCAGGAAGCCATCGACGGGCAGAACCGGGCGCAGAATACCGGCGATTTCATCCAGCTTCGGGTCGTCGGGGTCGAAGAGCGCGTAACAGATGAAGTCCTCGATCATCGCGGCTTGTTGTTCATAGCCAAAAGACAGAAACTCGCCCGCCTCCGCAGGATCAAAGAAGTAGGGATCGCGCGAGACGAGGCTTTCGTTGCCCGCCTTGAGCGGGGCATACCCGGTCCAGTCGCGGTTTTGCCACTGCCAGACGTGGACCAGCTCATGTGCCATCAGCACGGAATGGGGATAGGGAACGGTTTCCGGCATCCCGTCGAAGGCATCGTGCGGATACCATTTGAAGGAAAAGAACAACGTGTTCCGCAGCACGAAGGCAGCGGGCCAGTCCCAGTACTGGCGCGGATTGGGTTTGCGCACACAAAGGTCGTCTGGTGGTTTGCGCGTGGGCTGCGGATCTCCTGCCGCAGCAGGTTCCGGCCTGGGCTTTCGCGGCAATGGCAGCACGCCCACACCAGCGGTCACGGTCACCGCTTCGGTATCGAGGCTTTCGCCGAACAGGTTCTTGGCGACGAGCGTTTCCGTCTCGGTCAAAGGTCTTGCACAGGCGGACAGGGCCAGAAGGCCGAGCAGGAGGGCGCGTTTCATGAAGCGAGTTTTGGCATCGCCTGTGGCGGGGTCAAGCGGTTAACGCGGTCACAGCATGCCCGGCACGACCTGATCCGGCGGACGGTGGCCATCGTCGAAGGTCTTGATGTTGATGATCACCTTCTCGCCCATCTCGATCCGTCCTTCGACCGTGGCCGAACCCATGTGCGGCAGGAGCACCACGTTTTCCAGTTCACGCAGGCGCGGATTGCCCTCCGAGCCCTTTTCGTAAACATCCAGACCGGCCCCGGCGATTTCACCCGCACGCAGCATCCGGGTGAGGGCGTTCTCGTCGATCACTTCGCCGCGCGAGGTGTTGATGACGACCGCATCCGGTTTCATCAGCTTCAGACGCCGCGCGTTCATCAGGTGGAACGTGGACGGCGTATGCGGCGCGTTGATCGAGAGCACATCGACCCGGCTCACCATCTGGTCGAGGCTCTCCCAATGACGGGCCTTCAACTCTTCCTCGATGTCTTCATGCAGGCGACGGCGGTTGTGGTAGTGCACCTCCATCCCGAAGGCATTGGCCCGGCGGGCGACCGCCTGACCGATCCGGCCCATGCCGAGAATGCCCAACCGCATCCCGGCGATCCGTCGTCCCAGAAGCGCGGACGGCGACCAGCCAGACCACTCCCCGGCCGTCATCATACGCACGCCTTCGGGCAGGCGACGCGACAGCGAAATGATCATCGCCATGGCCATGTCCGCCGTGTCGTCGGCCGAGACACCGGGCGTGTTGGACACCAGGATCCCCCGCTGGCGCGCGGTCCCCACGTCGATGTGGTCGACACCCGCACCATAGTTCGCGATCAGCCGCAGGTTTTCACCCGCCTGCGCCAAAAGCGCCGCGTCAATCGTGTCCGACAGGGTCGGCACGAGCACATCGGCCCGCTTCATCGCGTCCGCCAGGGCCTCCCGGCTCATCGGCACATCGGTTTCATTGAATTCAACGTCGAAGAGGTCCGCCATCCGGGCCTCGACCGCTTTCGGCAACCGTCGCGTAACGACAACACTCAACCGCTTCCGAGCCATCCATCGCCTCCCATGGCTTGCATTTTTCAGCGCGCGTGATGCATCGTGTCAGGGAACGCACACAGGCACAAGTCAGCGCGAAATAAAATTGCGCGGCAAAAAATACGAACAAGCGTTCGCGGGCAGAGTTATGACAAGGATCAGCGCATTTCTGGCGTTTTCGGCTCTCGTGGTGGGACTTCTCGTCTCCGCCGCCGAAGCGCGTGCGGCGGAACGGGGGCCGGTGACAAACCTCCCCATTCCGCGGTTCGTGTCGCTCAAGGTTGGCGAGGCCAATGTGCGTCGCGGGCCGTCGCTCACACATAAAATCGACTGGGTGTTCAAACGCCGTGGCATGCCGCTCACCGTGGTGGGGGAGTTCGGGCATTGGCGGCGGGTTCAGGACCGGGACGGTGTCGGAGGCTGGGTGCACTACTCGCTCATCTCGGGCGCCCGCACCGGGATCGTGGATCGCGATCTCGCACCCATTCTGGCGCGCGCCGCCGGCGATGCGCAGGTCCGTGCCCGGCTTGAAGCGGGTGTGGTCGTTTACCTGGACCGATGCGGTCCGGTCTGGTGCAAAGTAAGAGTTGGGGGTCATCGGGGATGGATGGAGAAAACTGGTCTTTGGGGCGTCGGCCCGGGCGAAGTCTTCGACTAGGGGTGGAAGAAGTCGCCACACCATCGTCAGCCCGTGTGCTGATGAAACAGGGGCGCCGGATGGTGGTCATTCACGCCGATGGCGCACATCTCGCCGAACTCGTCACGGGAACCGACGGGTTTTTCCCGAAACTGGCCGAACGCGCATTGCGTGACGGTATTCAGACGCGGGCGGTGCGGGCCCATTCCAAGGTTGCCGAAATGCTTCAAGCGCCCGGGCTCGGTCACGTTCATATCGTCTTCGGGGATCGACCGAATTACGCCCCGGACGTGCTGCACGTGGCCCCCGGTCCCGTGAAGGGATTTTGGTATCTGGACGAGGTCGGCGTCGGCGCGAATTCCTCGATCCGTTTCGGCCAGTTCGCCCCGGAGCGGCTCGACAAGGACGCCGCCGAGTGGTTTTTCAACGGGGTCGTAAGCTGGATGTTGGAACACAACATCTCGCCCGTCGATCAACCGGCGCGGATCGACCCGCCTGCCCCGAAGGCACGGGTCACCATCTTCTGCCAGGAGATCGAACGCCACCCCTTCCGGGCGCATTACCTGACCACCGAACAAATGATCCGCACGGTGGCCGAGCATGAGACCGACAGGGCCATCTACGTCAAACCGCATCCGCTTCAGACCAAGCCAATGCGGCGCGACATCATGGCCACCGCGCAGGATTATCCGAACGTTCAGGTAACGGATGCTTCCGTTCATGACCTGATCGCCGCCGCCGACCTGGTGGTCACGCAGAACTCCCGCGCAGGGTTCGAGGCCTTGATGCAGAAAAAGCCCGTGGTGACCTGTGCCAAGTCGGACTACTGGCAAGCCACCCTGACCGCCCGGACACCCGAAGACCTGCGCGAGGCGATGGATTTCGGCAAGGCCGCCATGGAAGACTTCCCTTATGAAAAGTATTTCTACTGGCACCTGCATCGTCACCTGCTCGAAGTCGCGAAAGAGGACTTCGCCGACCGAGCCTGGAAACGGATCGTCGAGAAGGCCTTCATCTAGGCCCCGCCCTGCGCTATCCAGTCCGCGAACCCTGGAGGCCGGATGTCCAGTCATACACGCATGAACCTGTCTGCCGGTATCGCCTCCGCCAGCGTTGCCTTGGTCCTCGTGGCCTTGAAACTCTGGGCGCTTGGCGGCACCTCGGCGCTGTCGGTCGCAGCCTCGCTTGCCGATAGCGCGATGGACCTGATGGTGTCGCTTGGCGGCCTGGTGGCGATGATCTATGCGGCGCGCCCCGCGGATGAGGATCACCACTTCGGGCATACCTCCGCCGAAGACTTTGCGGCCCTCGGCCAGTCGATTTTCGTGATGATCGCGGCAGGCGCCATCGGCTACGCCGCCGTGGGACGGCTCCTGTCCGATGCGCCCACGGAGCTTGCCAACGAAGGGCGCGGGATGGTCGCGATGGCGCTCTCTATCGTGCTCACACTGGCGCTCGTCACATGGCAGCGTTTCGTCTCCAAACGCACCGGGAGCCGGGTGGTTGCCGCGGACAGCCTTCACTACGTGGGGGATCTTCTCCCCGCCGTCGGCGCGATCCTGTCGCTTTGGGCCAGCCGCGCGTTTGGACTACACAGTATCGACAGCTTCGTCGCCATCGCCGCCGCCATCATGCTCGCCTTCGGGGCGGTGAGTATCTTCAAGGGGGCGTTCGACGCGCTGATGGACCGGTCGGCAGACCCGGAAACCATCGCAGGGATCGGGGCATTGGTTGCTGGCTTTCCCGGTGTCCACGGCTTTCACGATCTGAAAACCCGCACCGCCGGTTCGGTCACCTTCGTGAACCTGCACATCGAATTGGACGGCAGGCAATCGCTCGATGATGCCCATGCCATCGGAGCCGCGCTGCGCCGCGCGATCCTGACGGAATTTCCCGGCACGGACGTGTTGATCCACAAAGACCCTGTGGGCGTCGAACCGCACCCGGACGATCCTTCCCGATAAGGCTTTGCGCCCGCTTTCGCGGTCGCCGCAGGCGGGGGATGCTGTGCCCGTCGCCATTGTCGCTCGGACCAATGGCGCAACAAAGCCGACCCCCTGGGATACTTCGAGACCGGAAAGGGCTATTCGGCGGCGATCAGCCCCCGGCCTTTGAGCAGCGCTTCCACCTGAGGCATCTTGCCCCGGAAGGCTTTGTAGAGGTCTTCGGCCTCCACCGATCCGCCGCGTGACAGGATATTGTCCTCCAACGCCTTCGCCGTAGCGGCGTCAAAGGCCGAACCCGCCTCCAGGAAGGCCTCGAAGGCATCCGCATCCATCACCTCGGACCACATGTAGCTGTAATACCCCGACGAATAGCCGTCGCCCGAGAACACATGGGCGAAATGCGGGGTGGCGTGGCGCATCCGTATAGCCCGTGGCATCCCGAGCTCTTCGAGCACTTCGGCCTGTTTCTGCATCGGGTCGGCGGGCGCGGTGCCGGAGTGGAACTCCAGATCGACCATGGCGGAGGCCACGTATTCCACGGTGGCGAACCCCATGTTGTAGGTCGCGGCGCCCAAGAGCCGATCGAGCAGGTCCTTTGGCATCGGCTCGCCCGTTTCCGCGTGGGTCGCGTATTCCGCCAACACTTCGGGCACCTCCAGCCAATGCTCGTAAAGCTGGCTGGGAAGCTCCACGAAATCGCGCGCCACGGAGGTGCCGGAGATCGACTCGTAGGTCACATCGGACAGCATCTGGTGAAGCGCATGGCCGAACTCGTGAAACAGCGTGCGCGCGTCGTCATAGGACAACAGCGCGGGCTTGCCCGCCTCCGGTTTGGCGAAGTTGCAGACGTTCACCACGATGGGCTGCGTCTCGCCGCCGAGTTTCTTCTGACTACGCATCGCCGAGCACCACGCGCCCGAGCGCTTGGACCCGCGCGCGAAATAATCGCCCATGAAAACCGCAAGGTGGTCGCCGTTCCGGGTCACGTTCCACATCCGCACGTCCGGGTGGTAGCCGGGGCCATCCAGCGGCTCGAACTCCAGACCAAAAAGCTTGCCCGCCGTATCGAAGGCGGCTTCGATCATCCGGTCGAGTTGCAGGTAAGGCTTCACCTCCGCCTCGTCCAGGTCATGCTCTTCCTTGCGGCGCTTCTCCGAATAAAAATGCCAATCCCACGGCTCAAGTGGGCCATCGAACCCATCGGCCATGAGCATTCTTTCCAGGACCTCTGCATCGGCCTCGGCGGCGGCCCGCGCGGGTGTCCAGACCTCGATCAACAGGTCGCGCACGCGATCCGGGCTGCCCGCCATTTCGGTTTCCAGCTTGTAGGCGGCGAAACTCTCATAGCCCAGAAGCTTGGCCCGTTCTTCGCGCAGCCTGAGGATTTCAGCGGCAATCGCCCGGTTGTCCGTCTTGCCGCCAGTCGCCCCGCGCGCGACGTAGGCTTCATAAGCACGCTGGCGCAGCTCGCGCTTCGGCGAGGACGCCAGGAACGGGGTAATGAGCGAACGCGACAGCGTGATAACGGGCGCACCAATCCCTTTTTCGTCGCCTGCCGAGCGCGCTGCATCAACGAGGAATTCCGGCAGAGCCGCGAGGTCGTCCTCGGAGAGTTCCATGTGCCAGCCGCGCTCATCGGCCAGCAGGTTCTGGGTGAATTGCGTGCCGAGAACGGCGAGCCGTTCCATGATGTCCCGGAAGCGGTCGCGATCCGCGCCTTCCAACTGCGCGCCGGACCGCACGAAGCGGCGGCGCGTGAGCATCAAGAGCCGCGCTTGCTCCTCCGTGAGGTCCAGATCATCGCGCGCGTTCCACAGTGCTTCGACCCGCTCGAACAATCCTTCGTTCATCAGGATGTCCGAGGAATAGGCCGCGAGTTTGGGTGAGAAGTCGCGCTGCAAGGCTTCCCGCGCCTCCGTCGCATCGGCACCCGCGAGGTTGTAGAACACGCCCGCGACCTTCCCCAGGAGCGCATCCGCCTCTTCCAGTGCCTCGATGGTATTGGCAAACGTCGGCACCTCGTCCTGCGCGACGATGGCGTCCACATTGGCGCGCGCCTCGTCCAAAGCGGCATCCATCGCCTCCTCGAAATGCGCGTCCTGTATCGCCTCGAAGGGGGGCAGTTCGAATTGACCGGTCCAATCGGCCAGAAGCGGGTTGGTCATCTGGGTGTCTCCTTTGCCAGAGAGCTAAGCATGCGTTTGGGGGTGTTCCAGTGGCGTGCCGCAGACGGGGCAATCTGGACGCGGTTTCACCTTGATCATTCGGGTGTCGCCATAGAGCGCATCGTAGATGAAAAGTCGCCCGCGCAACCCTTCGCCCGCGTCCGAGAGGTGCTTCACGGCTTCGACCGCCATCATCGACCCCATGACACCGGGAAGCGGCCCGACGACACCTGCTTCGGCACAGGACGGCGCCAGTCCGGCCGCGGGCGCTTCGGGGAAGACGCATTGATAACACGGCCCGCCCCTGGCCGGGTCCCAGAGCGAGATTTGCCCTTCCCACTGGGTCAGGGCCGCGCCAATGACCGGCACGCCTTGGGCGGCGGCGATCCGGTTGACCAGATACCGGGTTTCGAAATTGTCGGAACCTTCGAGGATCAGGTCGTAGTCGGCAAAAAGCTCCGCCGCGATGTCCTCGGCCAGGCGACGGTTATAAGGGCGCACCTCGACATAGGGATTCTGTGCCTTCATCGCGGCCTCGGCGGAAAACACCTTGGGCGTGTCGATGTCCTGATCCCGGTGAATGACCTGGCGTTGAAGGTTGGAGTTGTCGACCACGTCATCGTCGATGACGCCGATGGTCCCCACCCCGGCAGCCGCCAGATAAAGCAGCGCGGGCGAGCCAAGCCCCCCGGCCCCGATCACCAGCACCTTCGCGTCCTTGAGCGCCTTCTGCCCCGGCCCACCAATCTCTCGCAGGACGATATGGCGGGCGTAGCGATCAAGCTCGGTATCGGTGAACGAACCCACCTGCTCCTCCGGGTCCTTCGCCACCACACGAGCGCGCAGGCGTTTCAACCCTTCGCGGTAAAGGGCGATCAAGACAAGGCCCCCGACCAGCGTGGCCCAAGCGGCAAAGCTGCCGCCGAAAAGCTGTGGCAAGGGATGGGTCGGCGGGAACAGGGCGTGGGTCAGAAGCACCACGGCAAAGAGCAAAGCGATCAGCACCCAGCGCCGCCGGTTTGGCACGTCGAAAAGATGCCCAAGACTCCAGATAAGCGCGATGGCCGCGAGGACGAAGATCATGCGCGCCCCGTGGACCCGAACCCACCGTCGCCCCGCACGCTGTCCGACAGTGTCTCGGTCGTCACCTCGAACGCCGCTTGCACCACCGGCGCGATGATCGCCTGCGCGATGCGGTCGTTGTGGTGCAAAGTATAGGGGTCGGTCCCGAGGTTGACCAAAAGCACGCCCAAAGGCCCGCGATAATCGCTGTCGATGGTGCCGGGCGTGTTGGGCAACGTGATCCCGTGCTTGTAGGCAAGCCCGGAGCGCGGCCTGATCTGCATTTCGAACCCTTGCGGAATCTCGACACGCAGGCCGGTCGGGATAATCCTGCGCTCCAGCGGGGCAAGCGTGATGCCCTCGCCACGATGCTCGGCGGGCAGGTTCGCGCGAATGTCAGCGCCCGCCGCGCCGTCGGTTTCGTAACCGGGCAGCGCGACGTCCGGGTCGGCCCAGTCTTCGCGGATGACACGGACCACGGGTTTGACGAACGGCCCGCTCATGCCAGCGCCTCGGCGATCCGGGCCGCGAGTTTGCGCGCCACGTCGTCCTTGCCCATGCGCGGCCATTCCTCTGCCCCGTCTGCGGAAATCAGAACGACCGCGTTTTCGCTGCCACCCATGATGCCGGTCTCTGGCGAGACGTCATTGGCCACGATCCAGTCGCAGCCCTTGCGCGCGCGTTTGGCGGTCGCGTGACCCACGACATCATGCGTCTCGGCGGCGAAGCCCACGACCAGCGCGGGGCGGCCGGCGTCCATCTGGCTGACAGTGGCCAAGATGTCCGGGTTCTCGGCAAATTCGAGCGTGGGCAGCGTGCCGGAGCCATCCTTCTTGATCTTCTTGTCCGACGCGCTTGCCACCCGCCAATCAGCCACGGCGGCAGCGAAAATGGCGGCCTCTGCGGGCAATGCGGCTTGCACGGCCTCCAGCATCTCCTGCGCCGATTGCACCTCGACCACCTTGACCCCGCTTGGCCGCGCCACATCGGCAGGCCCGGTGACAAAAGTCACCTGCGCCCCCAGCCCCGCGAGCGCCCGAGCGATCGCCGTGCCCTGCGCCCCGGACGAGCGGTTCGCGATGTAACGCACCGGGTCGATGGCTTCATGGGTCGGGCCCGAGGTCACCAAGACATGCTTGCCCTTCAGTGGCCCGTCCATAAGTGCAGCTTCGACCGCATCCGCGATCTCATCGGGTTCAACGAGCCGCCCGTAGCCGAATTCACCACAGGCCATGGCGCCCTCGGTCGGTCCGGCAAACAGCACGCCGTCACCCTTCAGGGTCTCGACGTTACGCTGAACCGCCGGATGCTCCCACATCCGCACGTTCATCGCCGGCGCAACCAATACCCGCTTGTCTGTCGCCAGAAGCAGCGTGGAAGCCAGATCGTCGGCTAAACCGTTTGCCATCTTGCCCAATAAATCCGCCGTGGCGGGGGCGACCACGACGAGGTCGGCGTCACGGGACAATTCGATATGCCCCATCTCGGCCTCGTCGGTCAGGTCGAAAAGATCGGTGTAGCCCTTCTCTGCGGCCAAGGCAGAGGCGGAGAGCGGTGTCACGAACGCCTGCCCGGCCCGGGTGATGACCGGCACCACGCTTGCCCCGCGTTCGCGCAACTGACGGATCAGGATCAGCGATTTGAACGCCGCCACGCCGCCGCCGATAATCAGAAGAATTCGTTTGCCTGCCAGCATCTTGAGGCTCCTTTGACGCCCTTGTTACGCGGCACGCCCTCGCTGGGCAACTATTCGAACGCCTTGCACGGGTCGTCACGCTCCACACCGGGCGCATCGAGCACCCTGTCGAAACCGCCGTCGGGCGTGTTGCCGTCCTCGGATTGACCAAGCGACGTGACCATCACGTTCGGGTCCACCCGCGCGATATAGGACGGCACGCCCCAATCCTTGCGCGCATGACCATTCCCGGTGATGACCACGACCGGGCCACCGGTTTCGCGAAAAGCCTCCATCGTCGTGCGGGCCAACGTCGCGTCGCGCAGGCGCTGCAGGTCGACCATGCCGGGCAAAAGCTCGGTCGGTAGCATTCCGCAATGTGCCTCCAACTGAAGGTTCAGCCGGTCCGCCAACTCGTCCACCGGCAGGTCTTCGTTCAAACCGTAACCGCTCGCGCCTTCACCAAAAGACCGCGCCACGCCGATTTTCGTCGCCTGGCGCGTCGCCTCTCGGGGGACTGCGGCCCCGAAAATCCCGGCGCCGCGACCCGCCGCGAAGATCGGATAATACATGTCGAAATCCGGCCACCCGGCCTCTTCCCATTGAAGCAGATCGCCCAGCGCCTCGGGATCGCTCAACAGGTCATCCGTGATCACCTTGGCCTGCGCCTTGGTCAGCATCTCGAACACAAGCGCGCGCGGCTTGATGTCGGCGACCGCTTCGGCCTGCACGGCGTGGTGCGCCGGGTTGTCGTGTACCTCGCCCAGCACGAAAATGTCCGCCTCCGAGCCCTCGAACGGCCCCGCAAGCGCCGCGACCGGCAATGCCATGAAAGCGAGCGTTTTCCACATGGCGTCACTGTGACCCGTCCGGTGGCGACCGGCAAGTGCTTCCCCTGTTTCCTCGCAAATGCTACGTCCTTGCCATGAGCTTCGATCTCCCATCTCTCACCCTTGTGATCGGCGGTGCAGCCTCCGGGAAGTCCACCTACGCGGAACGGCTGGTGGAGGCGGCGGACAGGCCGCTGACCTATATCGCCACCGCCGAAGCGCATGACGAGGAAATGCGGGTGAAGATCGCGGCCCACCGCGCCCGGCGCGGCGCCGGATGGCAGACCCTGGAAGCGCCACGCGACCTCGCAGGAACGCTTGGCGAGGTGATGGCGGACCGGGTCGTCCTGATCGACTGCGTGACGCTTTGGCTCACCAACCTGGTCCTGGACGAGGCTGATCTGATCGCCGCCGAGAACGGGTTTCTGAAAGCCCTTGATGACGCCCGGATGCCCGTGGTGATCGTCACGAACGAGGTTGGCGCGGGGATCGTCCCCGAACATTCGCTCGGGCGACGGTTTCGGGCAGCGCAGGGGCGGCTGAACCAATCGCTCGCGGCCCGTGCCGATAGCGTCGTGACCGTCATGGCCGGGTTGCCGCTCGCGCTCAAGGGCCCGCTGCCGGAGCTGCCTCAATGACCAAGATCTGGTGGGTGCGCCACGGTCCGACCCATGTGAAGGCGATGGTGGGCTGGTCCGATGTGCCCGCCGACCTGTCCGACACCGAAGCACTCGCAAAGCTCGACCGATACCTGCCGCGCCTGCCGGTCGTCTCGTCGGACCTGGTCCGCGCGGTGGACACGGCCAGCGCGTTGCAAGCCGATCGGCCGCGCTTGGCGCATGAGCCCAGCCTCAAGGAAATGAACTTCGGGGATTGGGAACTTCGCCCCGGCAATGAGCTCTACGACGAAGACCCCGACGGCACCCGCGCCTTCTGGGACGACCCCGAGAACAACCGACCTCCCGGTGGCGAAAGCTGGCGTGACCTGGATGCGCGCGTGCGGCCCACGGTGGAGCGGCTGATCGCAGACCACCCTGACGGTCTAATCGTCGTGGCACATTTCGGCGTGATCCTGAGCCAGGTCCGCCATGCGCTCGCCGTACCCGTTCCCCGGGTTCTGGCGCACAGGATCGACAACCTGTCAGTGACCCAGATCAGCTACGGGCCGACCCGTCCCTATGCCTGTGCGATCAATCACACCCCGTGATCCGCCTTCCACAAAAGCGAATTTTCCCCTGCGAAAAACCCGCGCTACCGTCGTGGGAATATCATTTTTTCGACAAGGCATCACATGACATACGATCTGTTTCTCGGTGATCGCACCTTCTCCAGCTGGTCCTTGCGCGGCTGGCTCATGTTTCGCAAGTTCGACATTCCCGTGACTGTGCACATGGTCGGGCTCTACGACGGCACCATGACCGAGGACCTCGCCGAGTTGGCACCCGCCCGCTTCGTGCCGGTCATGCGCACGCCGGAAGGCCATGTTGTCGGCGACACCCAGGCGATGGCCGAAACGCTGGCCGAGGAGAACCCGGACGCCGGTCTCTGGCCCGCCGACCCGGCCGCCCGCGCGCTGGCCCGCTGGCTGGTCGCCGAAATACACTCCAGCTTCGGCGCGCTGCGCGGCGATTGCCCCATGCAGCTTTTGCACCAATACGAAGGTTTCACCCCCTCGGACGCGGTCAAGGCCGATGTCGCACGGATCGAAGAGCTGTGGTCGCTCGCCCGCGCCCGTCATGGTGCCACTGGCCCCTGGCTTTTTGGCGACTACTCCTTGGCGGACGTATTCTACGCGCCGATTGCAGCGCGGATCGCGGGCTATGACCTGCCCATCGGAGAGGGCGCGCAGGCTTACGTTGACCTGACGCTGAATGACGCTGACTTCAAAGAGTGGCGGGCCGAAGGGTTGAAGAAATCCTACGATCCCGTTCCTTACGCGCTCGACCTTCCAACCCGGCCTTGGCCCGCCGCGTAAGGCCAGCGTTAACCTTTCGCTAACCAAGGGTGAGTTAACCTCCGTTAACAGTCAGCGGAGGGACGGATGGTCGCGCGAGCCTACACGGTGGCGTTCGAAGGGGTCGAGGCGCGGTCGGTCGAGGTGCAATGTGCGCTCTCCCCCGGCGTGCCCGCGTTCTCCATCGTCGGGCTGCCCGACAAAGCGGTCTCCGAAGCCCGCGACCGTGTCCGCGCGGCGCTTTCCGCCATGTCCATCGCCCTGCCCGCCAAGAAGGTGACGATCAACCTGTCCCCTGCTGACCTGCCGAAAGAAGGCTCGCACTTCGACCTTCCCATCGCGCTCTCGCTTCTCGCGGCCATCGGCGTGATCTCCGAGGAAGATGTCGAGGGCGTCGTGGCACTTGGCGAGCTTTCCCTTGACGGAAGCCTGATCCCGGTGATCGGCGCCCTGCCCGCCGCGATGGCCGCCGCCGATGACGACCGCGCACTCGTCTGTCCCCAAGCCTGCGGAGCCGAAGCCGCTTGGGTCGGCACCGCCCGCGTGTTGGCCGCCGGTTCCCTGGCCGCCGTGATCCAGCATTTCACCGGGCAGTCCCCGCTCGACCCTGCCGATCCGGGCGAAGTGATCGAAGGATCGGGTAGTCGCGACCTCTCGGACGTGAAGGGGCAGGAACGCGCAAAACGGGCCTTGGAAATCGCCGCCGCCGGGCGCCACCACCTCCTGATGACCGGCGCGCCGGGGTCGGGCAAATCCATGCTCGCCGCGCGACTGCCTTCGATCCTCCCCCCGCTCACGCCCGCCGAGGCGCTGGAAACCTCGATGATCCACTCGCTCGCCGGGTTGCTCGATGAAGGCGGCATCTCCCGCGCGCGACCTTTCCGCGACCCACACCACACGGCGTCCATGGCCTCCATCGTCGGCGGTGGCCGTGGCGCGAAACCCGGTGAGATTTCCCTGGCCCACAATGGTGTGCTGTTTCTCGACGAGTTGCCGGAGTTCACCCGCCCCGTTCTGGAAACCCTGCGCCAGCCGATCGAGACCGGCGAAGTCGTCGTGGCCCGCGCCAACGCCCATGTGCGCTATCCCTGCCGCTTCATGCTGATTGCCGCGGCCAATCCCTGCCGCTGCGGCTACCTCGCCGATGCCATGCGCGCCTGCGCCAAGGCACCGGCCTGTGGCGAGGAGTATCTGGGCCGTATTTCCGGCCCGCTTCTGGATCGCTTCGACCTCAGGTTAGAGGTCCCCGCCGTTTCCATCTCGGATCTCGACGACGCACCGTCCGGCGAAAACTCCGAGACTGTCGCGGCGCGCGTCGCCACCGCACGCGAAACACAAGCCATCCGCTATAAGGACGCGGGCGGTATGCGTCTCAACGCGGATGCCGAAGGCAAGGTCCTGAACGAGATCGCCGCGCCGGATGCAGAGGGACGGGACATGCTGACCCGTGCGGCGGACCGTTTCGGGCTTTCGGCGCGCGGCTATCATCGCGTGTTGCGCGTGGCCCGGACGATTGCCGATCTGGCTGGCGCGGAAGACGTGCGCAAACCACATATCGCCGAGGCGCTGAGTTACCGGATCACGACGCTGCGGGCGGAGTAGATGGCTCGTCGGCCATATCGAGGCATTGGCGAATGAACCGCGCAATCTCGGTCAGGGCCTCCCGTGCCTCCGGCACCCAACCATCGAAAATCTGGAACACGTGCGGCGCATCCTGAAAGGCGTGTTCGATCACCTCACCACCCGAACCGCGCAGAACCTCGGCCATCCGCCGGGCGTCGTCGCGCAAGATCTCGGTCTCGGCATATTGCAAAAGCACCGGCGGCGGCGCGATGGGAAAGTCGGCGTAGACTGGCGAGGCGCGGGGATCGGTCGGATCGGCTTCCCCAAGGTACCACCGCGCCACGTCGTCCCTGCGGTTCGCAGGCAGGATCGTGTCGCGGTCGATGTTTTCAAGGATCGACGGACTTTGAAACGTGAAATCGGTGTGCGGGGCGATCCCGACCACCCCGGCCGGTTTGATCCCCTCGGCACAGAGCTGCGCCAGAAGCGACAGCGCCAGGTTGCCCCCGGCACTGTCCCCCGCGATCACGATATTCTCGGGATCGTAACCCCGCGCGACCAAGGCATCCCAACCCCGGCGCACATCATCCCAAGCGGCGGGAAAGGGCTGCTCCGGTGCGATCCTGTAGTCGAGCGCACAAATCTCGACCCCCGTCAGCCGCGCGATCCGCGCGAGCATGGCAGCGTGCGTTTCAGGCGATCCCGCGATGAAACCGCCGCCGTGGATATAGAACACCGCTTTGTCCGGGGGCACCGGGTGAGAGCCGGGGCGCGCGGAAATCCAGACTGCGCGCAGGTCAGGCTCCAACCAGCTTTCGCGCAACAGCGTGAAGGGCGGTGCGCGAAACACCTGCCGCGCCCCCCGCTCCAGAAGCTCCCGATTGGCCGCCGGATCCTTTACGTGGACCAGAAGCGGCTTCACGAACAGCTTCAGAAGAAGCGACAGGAGGCTAAGCTGCGGGCTCACATGCGTCGGGCCTCGATCGCCTCCCAGATCTTCGCGGTGATATTCACACCGTCGAAGCGCTCAAGCTCCTGGATGCCCGTGGGGGAGGTCACGTTGATCTCGGTGAGCCAGTCGCCGATCACGTCGATCCCGACGAAAACCTGGCCCTTCTCGCGCAGAAGCGGGCCGATGCGGGCGCAAATCTCGCGGTCCCGGTCGGTCAGTTCGACCTTCTCCGGGCGTCCGCCCACATGCATGTTCGAGCGGGTTTCGCCCTCGGCAGGCACCCGGTTGATGGCACCGACCGGTTCGCCATCGACCAGGATCACCCGCTTGTCGCCCTTGGACACGGCGGGCAGGAATTTCTGCGCGATCAGCGGCTCGCGGTTGATGCCGGCAAAAAGTTCGTGGAGCGAGGCAAGGTTGCGGTCGTTCGGGTCGAGACGGAACACCCCTGCGCCGCCATTGCCGTAGAGCGGCTTGAGGATCATGTCGCCATGCTCCTCCTTGAAATCCTTCAACGCCTCGAAAGACCGCGCGATCATGGTCGGCGGCGTCAGGTCGGGGAATTGCAGGACCAGGAGTTTCTCGGGATAGTTGCGCACCCAGAACGGGTCGTTCACCACGAGCGTCTTCGGGTGGATCATGTCGAGCAGATGCGTGGTCGTGATATAACCCATGTCGAAGGGCGGGTCTTGACGGAGCCAGACCACGTCGAAGGAGCCGAGATCGACCTCGACCATTTCGCCCTTGGTGAAATGGTCGCCCTGAACCCGTTGCACGGTGATCGGCCAACCTCTCGCCAGCACCCGGCCCTCGCGGTAGATCAACTGGTCGGGCGTGTAGTAAAACAGCTCATGCCCGCGGGCCTGCGCCTCTTCGGCAATACGAAAGGTGCTGTCAGCGTCGATGTTGACGGACTCGATCGGGTCCATCTGAAAGGCGACTTTAAGTGCCATGCGTCACTCCCGGCTTTTCACCTTACATGGCGCAGGTCGGTGGGTTCTTCAATGGCTTGTTATTGGGTGATGTTTTCAAGCCGCTTCATTTGTCCCATGCCGTCGACCATGGCGAGATTGACCCGCATTCCAGCAAGCATCCCGCCCGGAACACCGGCAACGAACTCCATGGCCGTCTGGCAGATACGACCGAGTTGCGCGGGGGACAGCGCTCGGGCCGCGCGGGAAAAGTCGCGGGCCTTCTTCACTTCGACGAAAACGTAATCGCTCCCCTCGCGCAAAATGAGGTCGACCTCGCCACCCGACCCGCGAAACCGGCGCGCGATCACTTCGCTTCCGCGTTTTTCATAGTCTCGTGCCACCGCGTCTTCTGCCGACAGCCCCGCCAAATACGACCCACGTCCCGACATGTCAGTCTTCCTTCTCCATAGCCAAGGCCGCTTGGTATACTTGACGTTTTGGCAGTCCGAAGGCCTCGGCCACGGTCGCTGCCGCATCCTTGATCCGCATGGTTTCCAACGCTTTGCGCAAGGCCGTCTCCATATCCTCGGTGCTCACATCGTCAGACCCTTGGCCAAGAACCAAAACGATCTCGCCCTTCGGCGGATCGGTCGCGACACTTGCCAAGACCTCCGACACAGATCCCCGACGAACCTCTTCAAATCGTTTTGTGAGTTCCCGGCACAACGCCACCTCACGTTCCCCGTCAAGGTCGCACAAAACATCTAACGTTTCCCTAATCCGTTTCGGGCTTTCATAAAGCACCAGCGTCGCGGGTATCTGCAAAAGTTCGGTCAGCCATGTGCGCCGCGCCCCGGCGCCGCTTGGAGGAAAACCCGCGAACAGGAACCGGTCGGTGGGCAGACCGGACAGGCTCAGCGCGACCGGCAAGGCCGACGCTCCGGGCGCCGAGGTTACCATGTGTCCCGCCGCGACGACCTCCCGCGCGAGTGCATATCCGGGGTCCGCGATAAGCGGCGTTCCGGCCTCGCTCACATAGGCCACCGACCGCCCCTCGCCCAGGAGTTTCACGATCCCCGCGCGCCCCTGAGGGCCGGAATGATCGTGATAAGGGATCAGCGGACGCCCGCCGACCTCGATCCCGTGGATGGTCATCAGTTTTCGGGCCGTGCGCGTGTCCTCCGCGGCGATCACGTCGGCGTTGGCCAGGATATCCAGCGCGCGCAAGGTGATGTCGCGCGCGTTCCCGATCGGCGTCGCGACGAGGTAAAGTCCCGGCGCCAGAGAAACGGGCTCAGGTTTCAAGGGTGGACCTGCCTTTCACAACGCTTATTATGCCGCAAGCTGCGGGGTGAGTCTTGTTCCCCCGTCAACGCGCTGCTAACCGCGCTTTTATACACGGCACCAGCGAAAAGAGGATGCCCCCTATGTTTGCTTTTTTGCGCCGCGCTCGCAAGGTTCCGGCGATGATCTTCGCCCTGATTTCAGTCCTGTTTCTGGCCAGTTGCGGCGAGGGGTTGCCGACCGTCGGCGGGGGCGGACCGAACATCGACACCTCGAAACCCGTGCCAGTCGCGCTCCTGGTGCCCGGCGGGTCTTCTTCGGCGACCGACAACACGCTGGCGGCCTCGCTTGAAAACTCCGCCCGCCTCGCGATGAGCGAATTGGACGGCGTCACCATCGACCTGCGCGTCTACAACACCGCCGGCAACGCCAGCCAGGCATCCGCCCAGGCGCAGAAGGCTGTCGCGGACGGTGCGAAAATCATTCTCGGCCCGGTCTATGCCCAGAACGCCGCCGCGGCCGGCGTCGCGGCCCGGTCCAAGGGCGTGAACGTGCTCGCGTTTTCCAACAACCCGGACGTGGCCGGTGGCAACGTGTTCATCCTCGGCAACACCTTCGAGAACACCGCGCGACGCATGGTCAGCTACGCGGCCCAACAGGGCAAAGGAAACATCTTCGTCCTCTACGGCCAAAGCCCCGCCGAAACGGCCGCGCGGGACGCCATTCTGCAAGCCGTGGCAACCGTTCCCGGTGCAACGCAGGCTGGCGCGGGCGGCTATGAGCTGAGCCAGAATGGCATCATCCAGGCCATGTCGACGCTGTCGTCGCAGATCAAGAGCTCCGGCGCGACCTCGGTGTTCATCACCTCGGGCACCGACGGCGCGCTTCCCTTCGTAACCGGGCTTCTCCCTGACAACGGCGTGCGCCCCTCCGAGGTCCAATTCGCGGGTATTCAGCGCTGGGACATCCCGGCAAACGCGCTGACGCTTCCGGGCGTTCAGGGCGGGTGGTTCGCCATGCCCGACACCAACCTCGCGACCCGGTTCCAGCAGCAATACCAGGCGGCTTACGGAGAACAGCCTCACCCGATCGCCGGTCTCGCCTATGACGGGATCGCGGCCATCGGTGCGCTGGTGAAAGGTGGCAACTCCGGCGCTCTCACGGGCACCGCCCTGACCCAGAGCCAGGGCTTCGTCGGCGTGAACGGCGTCTTCCGGCTCAAATCGGACGGCACCAACGAACGCGGCCTCGCCGTGGCGCAGATCCAGAACCAGAAGGTCGTGATCGTCGACCCCGCCCCGAAGAGCTTCGCCGGTTTTGGCTTCTGATCTACTGACGCACCACACCGAAGAGCCTGACGGGCTCATCGTTCCCGCCGCGCAGATCTTTGATCGCGCGGCGGTCGAACGTTCTATCGCCGACGCCCTGGCAGACACCTCGGACCCTGCACAAATCCGGCTCGCCACGGTCCAGACACTGAACGCCGTTCAGAAAGAGGCGCGTGCACGGATCGAAGAGACGTTTCGTGACAAGCCGCACCGCGCCCGCGAGACCGTCCAAAGCTACGCCTACCTGACGGATTGCCTCGTCCAGACCGTGTTTTCGGTCGCGACCAAGCGCCTGCACCCGGTCGACAACGCCACCACGTCCGAGCGCATGGCGGTGCTCGCCGTGGGAGGCTATGGCCGGTTCGAGATGGCGCCCTACTCGGACGTCGATCTGCTCTTCCTGACCCCCTACAAGATCACCGCCTGGGCCGAGAGCGTGATCGAAAGCATGCTCTACATGCTCTGGGATCTGCACATGAAGGTCGGGCATTCGTCCCGCACCATCAAGGATTGCATCCGGCTGGGCAAAGAGGATTTCACGATCCGCACCGCCATGCTCGAAGTCCGTTTCGTGGACGGCGACGAAGCGCTGGCGCAGGAACTGGCCTCCGAGCTTTTCGAAGGCCTGTTCAAGGGCACCGCGCCCGAGTTCATCGAGTCGAAACTCGAAGAGCGCTCGAACCGGCACAAGAAACAGGGCGGCCAGCGCTACGTGGTCGAACCCAATGTGAAAGAGGGCAAGGGCGGTCTACGCGATCTGCAGACCCTGATCTGGGTCGGCAAATACATCTACCGCGTTCTGCGCGCCCGCGAGCTGCGCGATCTCGGGCTCTTTACCGATGACGAGTACAAGGTTTTTCGCGAAGCCTCGAATTTCCTCTGGGGCGTGCGTTGTCACCTCCACCTCCTGATGGGCCGGGCCTCGGACCAGCTGACCTTCGACATGCAGATCGAAGTGGCCGACCGCATGGGCTACTCCGACAAGGGCGGACGCCGGGCCGTCGAGCATTTCATGCAGGATTACTTCCGTCACGCCACCGCCGTTGGCGAGCTGACACGCATTTTCCTGGTGAAACTCGAAGCCGAACACCTCAAGAAAGAGCCGATGCTCGCCGGCCTCTTCAAGCGTCGCAAGAAACTGCGCCCCGGCTACAAGATGCAGAACGGGCGGCTGACCTTCGTGAACGAGGAGACGTTTCTCTCCGACAAGCTCAACCTGCTCCGTGTTTTCGAAGAAGGGCTGCGCACCGGCGTTCTGATCCATCCGGACGCCATGCGGGTGGTCGTCGCCAATCTCGACCTGATCGACGACGACATGCGGTCGAACCGCGAAGCGGCACGGATTTTCCTCGACCTGCTCCTGAAACATGGCAACCCGGAACGGGCGCTGCGCCGGATGAACGAGCTCGGCGTCCTCGCCGCCTTCATCCCGGAATTCGAACCCATCGTCGCGATGATGCAGTTCAACATGTATCACAGCTACACGGTGGACGAGCACACGATCCAATGTATCTCGGCCCTGGCCGAGATCGAACGTGGCGAGCGGATCGACGACCTTCCCTATGCCTCCCGCATCCTGAAGGCGGGCGTAAACCGCAAGGTGCTCTATGTCGCGCTTCTGTGCCATGACATCGGCAAGGGCCGGGAAGAGGATCACTCGACGCTGGGGGCCAAGATCGCCCGCCCCATCGCAACGCGGCTGGGCCTCACGAAATCCGAGGTCGAGACGGTGGAATGGCTGGTGCGCTATCACCTGCTCATGTCCGACGTGGCGCAAAAGCGCGACCTGTCCGACCCGCGTACGGTCAAAGGCTTCGCCAAGGCCGTGTCCTCCAAAAAACGCCTCGATCTGCTCCTGGTCCTCACCGTCTGCGACATCCGCGGCGTCGGTCCCGGCGTGTGGAACAACTGGAAAGCCATGCTCCTGCGGGAGCTTTACGCCGAGACCGCCCGCGCGCTTGAAGAAGGCATCGAAGCGATCTCGACCGGCGCCCGGTCGGACGTCGCGAAAAAGGCGCTGCGCACGGCGCTGTCCGACTGGGACAAGAAAGCGCTCCGTGCCGAGACCGGCCGCCACTATGACCAGTATTGGCAGGGGCTGTCGACCGAGGAACACGTGGTCTTCGCGAAGCTTCTCAAGGACCTCGGTCCCGATGACATCTGCATCGAACTGACCCAGGATACCGACCGCGACGCCACCCGCGCGGCGTTTGCCCTCTCCGACCATCCCGGCATCTTCTCCCGTCTCGCAGGCGCGCTGGCGCTCGTCGGCGCGAACGTGGTGGATGCGCGGACCTATACCTCCAAGGACGGCTTCGCCACGGCGGTCTTCTGGATCCAGGATCACGATGGTCACCCCTATGAACAGGCCCGCCTGAAGCGACTGGAGGACATGATCCACCGGACACTGTCCGGCGAGGTTGTCGCGCGCGACGCGATGGTCGACCGCGACAAGCTCAAGAAACGGGAAAAGGCTTTCAAGGTCCCGACCAATATCAGCTTCGACAACGAAGGCTCCGAGATCTACACGATTATCGAAGTGGACACCCGCGACCGCCCCGGCCTTCTCCACGACCTCACCCGGACGCTGGCCGACAGCCATATCTACATCGCCTCCGCCGTGATCGCGACCTATGGGGAACAGGTGGTCGATACCTTCTACGTCAAGGACATGTTCGGCTTGAAGTTCTACACGGAGAGCAAGCAAAAGACCTTGGAAAAGCGGTTGCGCGAAGCAATCGTGCAAGGGGCCGAGAGGGCAGACAGATAATGCAACCGATCCGGTTGATCCGTGGCTTCCTGACCGTCGGCGGATGGACCGCGATGAGCCGAATCCTGGGCTTCGTGCGCGACGTGGGGTTTGCCGCAGCGCTTGGTGCGGGCCCGGTTGCGGAAGCCTTCTACACGGCCTTTTCGCTCCCCAACATGTTCCGCCGCCTGTTTGCCGAGGGCGCGTTCAACACGGCCTTCGTGCCGATGTTTTCAAAAAAGGTCGAAGCCGACACCAACCCACATGAATTCGCACGCGATGCTCTGACCGGGCTGGCGACCATCGTGCTGATCTTCACCATCGTGGCGCAGATTTTCATGCCCGCGCTGGTCCTGATGCTGGCTTCCGGGTTCGCAGGAGACGAGCGTCTCGAATTGGCCACGCTCTATGGCCGCATCGCCTTTCCCTATATCTTCTTCATATCGCTCTCGGCGCTTCTGTCCGGGGTGCTCAACGCCATCGGTCGTTTCTCCGCCGCCGCTGCCGCCCCGGTGCTCCTGAACGTGATCTTCGTGATCGCCATCTTCGGGGCGCGGGCGATGGGGCTGGACATGGGGCTGACCCTGACCTGGGTCGTGCCCATCGGCGGCATCGCGCAGCTCACGCTGGTCTGGGTCGCGGCGCATCGCGCGGGCTACACGCTTATCCCCCGGATGCCGCGCATGACGCCGGAACTAAAACGTCTTGCCATAATCGCTGGCCCGGCCGCACTCGCCATGGGCGTGGTGCAGATCAACCTGATCGTGGGCCGGCAGGTCGCCTCCTATTTCGACGGAGCCATCGCCTGGCTCTTCATGGCCGACCGCCTCTACCAGCTTCCCTTGGGCGTGGTCGGCATTGCCATCGGCATCGTGCTCCTGCCGGACCTGTCGCGGCGCCTTCGTGCAGGCGACCAGAACGGATCGCGCGAAAGCCTGTCGCGCGCGGGCGAGTTCGCGATGCTCTTCACCATCCCCTCCGCCGTGGCGCTGGTGGTGATCCCGATGCAGCTCGTGTCCGTCCTTTTCGAGCGCGGCGCCTTTACGGCTGACGACACCGCCAACACCGCGCTTGCCGTGGCCGTCTATGGTTTGGGCCTGCCCGCCTTCGTGATGCAAAAGGTTCTGCAACCGATCTACTTCGCCCGCGAGAACACCAGGACGCCGTTCTACTTCGCGCTTCTGTCGCTGGCCGTGAACGCCGTCATCGCCATTGGTATGGCCCCGGTGATCGGCTATATCGCGGCCGCCTTCGGCACGACACTGGCAAGCTGGGCCATGACCGGCGCGCTTTGGATCGGTGCTGCGCGGATGGGCGACAGCACCCGGTTCGACTCCCGGTTCTGGCGTCGGCTGATCGGCATATTCCTCGCCAGCCTCATCATGGGAGCCGCGCTCTGGGGCGGGGTCGTGGTGATGGGACCGATGTTCGGCACCCCCGGTCTGAAGATCCTCGCCCTCGTGATCGAGATCGCTCTCGGCGTGGTGGTCTACTTTCTTGCCGGTCAGCTTCTGGGCGCGGTCAACTTCCGCGACCTGAAGAAGATGCTGAAACGCTCCGCTTAACGCCGTTCTCGAAGGCGCGAAACGATACGGTCCCATTGGCCGGGGTTGGCCAGAAACGCGATCCCGAAGCCCGATACGAAGCCTGCGACCTCGGCGACCCATGCCTTGCCGGCGCCGAAGAACAGGCCGAAAATGAACTGGATGGCCAGCAGCAGGCCGATCAGGGCGAAAGCCTGCACCTGCCGCCCACCGGTCGCGCCAAGCTGCGCCCAGAGCAAAAGCGTGAAACCCCCGACCAGACCATAGGCCCCCGGATAAGCTCCGAAGAGCGGAACACGGGTGTCCCAGACGATGCCGTAAACCAGCGCCCCGATGATGGAGGCGCCAAAGAAAATCGCGAGAACGGCCCATTGGCTTTGCCGCTCGGCCACCATCTTGCCCAGGGCGAGGACGAACACGATGGCGAACACGGCTTGCGTGAAAGACCCTTGCAGGAACGGGTAGGTCAGGAAGCGGACGAGGTATTTGCCCCGCACCGTCTGGTTCTCGACCATCCACTGCATCAGCGGCTCATAAAACCCGAAATTCTCGATCGCCGTCAGGCGAAACCCGCTGGCTTCCGGCCCGCCGATGACCCCCTGCCCGGTCAGCGTGAACACCAGCTCCACCACGAAAATCGCAACGGCGAGCAGGATCACCACCGGTGGAAGCGGGTTCACCGGGGCAGATGGCGGGCGCGAGGCGGGATCGAAGCTCATGGGGCGTTCCTTGACGAGGGTTACCGGCCTAGGTAAGCGACCTAGACACAGAAATCCAGACGGAGATCGTCATGACCGATCAGACCTTCACCCCGCGCGTGTTCTCCGGGATCAAGCCTTCCGGTGGCCTGACCCTCGGCAATTACCTGGGCGCGATCAAGCGGTGGGTCGAGATGCAGGAAGATCCGACCTATGAAACCATCTTCTGCGTGGTGGACATGCACGCGATCACCGTCTGGCAGGACCCGGCGGACCTGACCCGCGCGACCCGCGAAGTGGCCGCCGCCATGATCGCCTCCGGCATCGACCCGGAGAAATCCGTCCTGTTCAACCAGTGCCGCGTATCTGCGCACGCCGAGCTGGGATGGCTTCTCAACTGCGTCGCCCGCGTCGGCTGGATGAACCGGATGACCCAGTTCAAGGACAAGGCGGGCAAGAACACCGAGAAGGTCTCGCTGGGGCTTTATGCCTACCCGTCCCTGATGGCCGCCGACATCCTCGCCTATCACGCGACCCATGTGCCGGTCGGCGAAGATCAGAAACAGCACGTCGAGCTGACCCGCGACATCGCGGCCAAGTTCAACCACGACTACGGGCGCGACTTCTTCCCGATGACCGACCCGGTGATCGAAGGCCCCGCGATGCGGGTGATGAACCTGCGCGACGGGTCCAAGAAAATGTCCAAGTCCGGTGAAAGCGACATGGAGCGCATCAACATGCTCGATGACGCCGACACCATCGCCAAGAAGATCAAGAAGGCCCGCACCGACCCCGAAGCGCTGCCCGCCGAAATGGATGGCCTCTCAGGGCGCCCCGAGGCGCGCAACCTCGTCAATATCTACGCAGGGCTCGCCGAAACCACGTCCGAGGCCGTGTTGGGCGAGTTCGGCGGCGAAGGCTGGGGCAAATTCAAACCGGCACTGGCCGAACTGGCGGTCGAAAAGCTCGCGCCAATCTCGGACGAGATGCGGCGGCTCCTCGACGCCCCGGACGAGTTGGATGCGATCATGGCAAAAGGCGCCGAGAAAGCCGCCGCCATCGCCAACCCGATCCTTGAAGAAACCTTCAAGATCATGGGCTTCGTGCGCTAAGAGGTCTTGCGCCGGGGCTGCGCCCCGTCGCGGTAGGGGGAGGGCGCTGCCCTCCCCACGTCGCATTTGCACGCAAATGCAACGCCCCCTCCCGAGGTATTTTCAAACCAGAGAGGAGTTAGAGCATGTCGCACAAAAGTGGGAACCGGTTTTGTGCTCCTCGGACATACTCTAAATGCCCCAGATGGCACGCGCGCCCATCCAAAGGCCCATGCCGAGCATCATCAGGTTTTCGGTGAGCGACACGAAGCCGAGCGGCACGTTGGAGGCCCCTCCGACGCAGGCGCATTTGAGTTCGCGTTTGTCAACGTAGACCGCTTTGAACACCGATACCGCGCCGATGGTCCCGATGACGATCGCAACCGGCGCCGAGAGCCAGGTGGCGAGACCTGCGACCATGAGCAGGCCTGCAAGCGCCTCGCCATACGGGTAGAGATAGCCATAGCGCACCCAGCGGCGCGCCAGCAGGTCGTAGTTCAGGAACATGGTCGAGAAACTTTCCACGTCCTGCAATTTCTGCACCGCGAGGAACACCATCGAGATCGAGATGAACCATTCGACCATGCGCAACGTGAAAACCGTTTCAAACATGGCAAGGCTCAGGCCCAGCGCCATGAGAAATGCGGTCGCAAAGATCGCGATGACCGGGCGATAGCTCGTTTCACCCTCGTCCTTCAGGGGTTTGTCGAAAAAGGCGCGCAGCTCGTCGTAGCCCCCGATGCGCTGCTCGCCGATCCAGGTTTGCGGCGTGGTTTCCACACCGTGACGCGCCATGAAGGCATCCGTCTCGTCGCGGGTCGTCAGGTGGTGGTCCTCGACGGCATAACCCTCACGCTCCAACAGGTCCCTGGACTTCAGCCCGAAGGGGCACAGGTGATCCGGCATGACCATTCGGTAGAGCGTTGCGGTCTTTGCATTGGACTTTGGGTCAGCCATGTCATCAGGCATCGAAATCTCCTGTTGTCAGGCGTCGCAGGCAAAAAACCCACGGTATCCGGCGGTCAGACCCGCCTCGAGCGTCAATACGGCGGTCGCCTCGACCTGCCCCTGGGGCTCCGTGCCAAGCGCCTGCGCACCGTCCGGCGATGTCAGGCGCACCTCGGCGCCGTCGGTTGCGAAGCTGCCCGGCGCGGTTTGCGGCAGGCGCACCAGATCGTCACTGATCTTCAAGAGCGCCACCGGTTCGCCACCCGCCTCGCCCACCGCCAGTGCCGCCGGGCTTTCGGTGGTAAAGGTGAACCGACAGGCCACGCCGCCGGGCAGACCAGCGGTCAGCTCCGCTTCGGTCATCGGCTGCGCGTCCAGCGTGCGGATCATCGGCGAGGCCAATGCCGCGTCCAGCGAGGAGACGCGGGCAGTGGGCTGCTCTCCCCCCGATGTCGCCTTGCCGTTTGCCTTGATGTCGTCGATCAGGTAGCGCATCTCGGCGATTTCCTTGTTCTGGGCATAGGAAATACCCTCGGCCAGAGCATTTACACGCGGGTCTTCCGTCGTGGCCCTGTTCGACGTCATGATCGCGATGGAATGGTGCGGGATCATCGCCCGCATGTACGAAAGATCACCCACCGTGGCCTGACTTCGGACCAGCCAAAGCATCGCGGCGCACGCAACGACGGCACCTGTCAGGATGACCATGTTCAGTTTCGGGCTGGAATACATGGCCCACATGAAAGCCAGCATGACAAACGCCATGGCAGACCCCATCAAGACGGCCATATAGGCCCGTGTTTCCGAGAAAAAGACGTGTCCGATCAAGTAGGTATTAAGATACATCAACACGAACATCACGACCGTAGAGGTCGCGATCATGGCGGCAAATTTCCAATAGGACATGGATCCTCGCTCCGGTTCAAAAGTGTCGGTTACACGTAGCCAACACCCTTCCAGCGCAGGAAGGTTCCATTTTTTCTGAAAATTTCCGGCGGCGCTCAGCCCTTTGCACGGACCTTTTGCAAAAGGGGCATGAGGTTCGACATATCCGGGCCGCGTTCCATCCCGGTCACAGCCTTGCGCAGCGGCATGAAGAGCCCCTTGCCTTTGCGGCCTGTGGCCTCTTTCACCGCGTCCGTCCATGTTTTCCACGTCGCGTCATCATAGGGCGGCTCGGGCAGAAGCGGCATGGCGGTCGCGATCATCTCGGCATCTTCCTCGGCAATCAGCGGCTCGGCCCCGTCGCGGCACAGCACCCACCACCCTTCGAGATCGTCGAGCGTCGTGATGTTTTCGCGGGCCACGGTCCAGAAGCGCTCGGCCTGATCCTCGGGCACGCCCAGTGCGCGGATACGCTCGGCCACATCCGCGTAAGCACGGGCCGCGTTCACATGGGCGGTCAGCGGGAACAGGTCGTTCACGTCGAATTTCGTGGGCGCCGCGCCGAAACTGTTCAGGTCGAACCCCTCGACGATTTCATCAAGGCTGGCGCGCAGCTCCACCGGCTGCGAGGAACCGAGACGCGCCATGAGGCTGAGAAGCGCCATCGGCTCCACGCCTTGCGCGCGCAAATCGCGCAAGGACAGCGTGCCGAGGCGTTTCGACAGCGCCTCGCCCTGCGGTCCGGTCAGGAGCGAGTGGTGCGCAAAGGCGGGCACCGTGCCGTTCAAGGCCTGGATGATCTGGATTTGCGTGGCGGTGTTGGTGACGTGGTCGGAGCCACGCACCACGTCGGTGATGCCGAAATCCACGTCATCGCAGACCGAGGCCAGCGTGTAGAGGAACTGGCCATCGGCCCGGATCAGCACCGGGTCCGACACGGAGGCCGCGTCGATGGAAATGTCGCCCAGGATACCGTCGGTCCATTCGATCCGCTCGTGGTCGAGCTTGAAGCGCCAGACCCCGTCGCCCCGTTCTGCCCGAAGCGCGGTTTTCTCGTCCTCCGACAGCGCCAGGGCCGAACGGTCGTAAACCGGCGGCTTGCCCATGTTGAGCTGCTTCTTGCGTTTGAGATCCAGCTCGGTCGGCGTCTCGAACGCCTCGTAGAACCGGCCCTTGTCGCGCAGCTCGTCGGCCGCCGCGTGATACCGATCCAGCCGGTCGGATTGTTTCTCGACCCGGTCCCAGGTCAGGCCCAGCCATTCGAGATCCTCCATGATCGCATCCGCGTATTCCTGCTTCGAACGCTCCGGATCGGTGTCGTCCAGACGCAGGATGAAGGTGCCGCCGGACTTGCGCGCGATCAGGTAATTGAACAGCGCCGTGCGCAGGTTGCCGACATGGATGTAGCCCGTGGGAGAGGGCGCGAAACGCGTGGTGGTCATGGGTTGTCTCCTTGAAACCTGCGTTTTTCACAAAGCCCCGGCTTTGTCCATCATGCTCGGGGTGGGATCGTTCGCCCGCCCGCCTTATGTGAAGGGAAAGGAGAGCCGAATGACGGACAGTTTGCCCGCGCCGGGACCAACCCGCGCCCTGCCCCCGACACTTGAGGAGATCGAGGAAATGGCCCTGGTCGCGCGCGACACGCTTCCCGGCGAGATCCTGAAGCACGCGCGCAAGGTGTCAATCCGGGTCGAAGACCTGGCCGATGACCAGATGCTCGCCTACCTCAACATCGACGATCCGTTCGAGCTGACCGGGCTTTACGACGGTATTCCGCTGACCGAGAAATCCGTGATGGATCAGCCGATGGGCCCGGACGTGATCTGGCTGTTTCGTCGGGCCATTCTCGACGAATGGGTCGCACGGGGAACCGAGGAGATCGGCACGCTTGTCGCCCATGTCCTTGTCCATGAATTCGCGCATCACTTCGGCTGGTCGGACGGGGACATCGCCTCGATCGACCGCTGGTGGGAGTGATCAGGACAGCTTCACCGGCCATTTCTTTTTAAGATCTTCGAGCCCGGCCCGGATCAGATATTTCAAAACCTCGGTATCCACATCGGCAAGCTTGTTCACGTAGAGACAGGATTTGCCCAACCTGTGCTTACCGAGGTCTGCCAGAAGATCGCCGTAGTCATGATACCCCGGCAAGATGTAGATCGACAGACTGGCCTTGCGCGGCGAGAACCCGGTCGCGCACATATCGCCCTCCCGCCCGCTGTCGTAGATATAGTGGTAGCTGCCGTAGCCAACGATCGACGGACCCCACATCTGCGGCTGCCAGCCCGTCACCTCCCGGAAGAGCGTATCGAGCGCCAGCCCATCCTCGCGCCGCCGCTCCGGTTCGACCTCGGACAGGAAGCGCCGCACGTCGGCGTCCGTCGCACGGGTCTTGTTCTGAGGCATCAGGGGTCTCCTTGGCACGGTGGAACCATTCGTCTGTCTCGAAGGTTACCATACCGCACCTCGATGCAGGACGGGAAACAGAGATGACACCAACCGCGCCCGACGCGTGGTCGCGCCGCGCGGTGATGCTTGGCGCGGCGGCGCTGCCCCTCGCCGCCCGCTCCGCACAGGCGGCGGCGGATTTCATGGGCGCAGGTCAGGGACGGTTCTTTCGCTTCACCTTGGGCGCCTTCGAAGTCACCCAACTTCTCGCCGGGGTCGAAACCCTGAAGAACCCCCATGCGCTGTTCGCCGCCGACCTGGAGGACGAAGCCTTCACGACCCTGACCAAAGCCGCGCATCTCCCAACCGGCCGCGCGCGCAGCTTCCTGATCCCGACGCTTGTGAACACCGGCAAGGCGCTTGTCCTCATCGACACCGGGCGAGACCCGGTGGGTGTGGTCGGGGCATTGGAGGCCGCAGGATATCTCATCGAAGATATCGACATCGTTGCGCTCACGCACATGCACGCGGATCATATCGGGGGCCTGATGGGGCCGAACGGCCCCACGTTCCCGAACGCGCGGATCATCTGCGGCAAAATGGAATACGACGCCTGGGACGAGGCCGGAGACGAGGCGTTCGACACCAACATGCTCCCCCTCGCCGCCAAGATCGAGGTGTTGTCGGACGGCGGAGATGTTGTCCCCGGCATCACGGCAATGGAAGCCTTCGGCCACACGCTCGGGCACATGGTCTACCGTGTGGAAAACGACGGCCAGACGCTTTTGGTCGCCGGCGACGCGCTTGCGCACCACGTGTTTTCCTTCGCCCACTACGAGATCGCCATGGCCGAGGACGAAGACGGGCCTCGGGCGGTGAAGACACGCACGGAACTTCTGAAGATGCTGGCGGAAACCGGCGTCGTGCTGGCGGGATACCATCTGCCTTGGCCCGGACTCGGTTTCGTGGCGCAGTCGGAAAGCGGCTTCACCTACGTGCCGCATAGCTACCAGCTCTCGTGGGAGGAGGCCCCGGACGAAGAGCCGCGCTGACGAGCGAGTCACGTCGAACCACGGACCAGAAAACCAGAAAACCAGAAAACCAGAAAACCAGTGCAGATCGGCCCACCGTAAGCAACTGTTTTCTTGAACTATTTAAGAAATACTGACGGCGCAAACCATCCGATTCACGCCCGCCGAAAGGATTAACAACCGTCGACCGTCAAGCCCGGTGCGCCCCATCTGCCAGCGACTTCACGAAAGCCAGCACATCCTCGGGGCTCTCACCCTTGCCGATCTTCTCGACGATGGCCGAGCCGACCACCGTGCCGTCCGCCACACCTGCAATGGCTTGCGCGGTCTCCGGCGTCTTCACGCCGAAACCGACGATCACCGGAATATCCGTCGCCGCCTTGATCCGCGCCACTTCCGGCGCGACCGTGTCGGCCTGCGCTTCCGCGGCCCCGGTGATGCCCGTGATCGAAACGTAGTAAACGAAACCCGAGGTGTTGGTCAGGACCTTCGGCAAACGCTTGTCATCCGTGGTCGGCGTCGCCAGCCGGATGAAGTTCATCCCGGCCTTGTTTGCCGGGATGCACAGCTCGTCATCCTCCTCGGGCGGCAGGTCCACCACGATCAAACCGTCGATCCCGGCTGCCGTCGCGTCCTTCAAAAATTTATCTACGCCACGCGAATAGATCGGGTTGTAATAGCCCATCAGAACGATGGGCGTTGTGTCATCGCCCTTGCGAAACTCCGCCGCCATATCGAGCGTCTTCTGAAGCGTCATGCCCCCGTCCAGCGCGCGCTGACCGGCAAGCTGAATGGTCGGCCCGTCCGCCATCGGATCGGTGAACGGCAACCCCAGTTCGATCACGTCGACCCCGGCCGCCGGCATCCCTTTCATCACGGCAAGCGAGGTCGCCACATCCGGGTCCCCGGCCATGATGTAGGCAACGAAGGCTTTCTTGCCTTCGTCCTTGAGCGCGGCGAATTTGGCGTCGATGCGAGTCACGTTGGGTCCCCTTATTCCGTCCCAGCGTGATTGCGCCAATCGCCGCCGGAAATCAAGCTCAGCCGCGTCCAATATAGGGCATCTTGGTCGCCATCAGCGTCATGAACTGCACGTTCGCCTCCAGGGGCAGCGTCGCCATGTTGAACACGGCGTCCGAAACCAGCGACACGTCCATGCTCGGCGGCGGCGCCTCCCCGCTGGCAATCGCCTTCTCGACGATTCCCTCCAAAAGGTCGGTGCGCGCATTCCCGATGTCGATCTGTCCGCAGGCGATGTCGAACGGTCGCCCGTCGAGCGACAGTGTCTTCGTCATCCCCGTGACCGCATGTTTGGTGGCAGTATAGCTCACCGACCCTTCGCGCGGCACATGCGCCGAGATCGAACCGTTGTTGATGATCCGCCCGCCCATCGGCGATTGCCGCCGCATCTGGCCAAACGCCGCGCGGGCCGCGAGGAACATCCCGGTCAGGTTCACCCCGACCGCGCGGGTCCAGTCCTCCACCGGTATCTCGTCAATCGGGGCCGCGGGCGTGAAAATGCCAGCGTTGTTGAAGAGCACATCGAGCCGCCCGGCTTGCTCGACCAGCCCCGCCATGGCGGCCTCGACCGCCTCCGGATCGGTCACATCGCCCGGCACGACCACGGCATTGTCCCGCCCGGCAGCCACCTCCTCCAGGGCCCCCTGCCGGCGCGCCATCAGACCCACCGTCCAACCTTCGGCCAGGAACTTCTCGGCACAGGCCCGGCCAATCCCGCCGGACGCACCCGTGATCAGGATGCTACTCATCGCTTTGGCTCTCCAATTCCAATCGCCGCACGGGCTCCGGCAAATCGGATATGCCCAGCGGCGTCTGTGGCCGCGCAAGCGCATAGCGCGTGCACCAGAACAGCCGCTCCTCCGCCCGCGTGATCGCCACGTAGGCGAGCCGCTTCCACAACGGCACACCGGCCTCCATCCGTCCCATGTTCGCAGCGGCATAAAGATCCGGTGCGAACACCTGTACGTCTCTCCACTGGCTGCCCTGCGCCTTGTGGATCGTCACCGCCGCGCCGTGCAGAAACGCAGCCCCCATGTTGGCTGCGAAGGGAATGATCGGCTCTTCCTCGTCCGGGCGTTCGATCTTCACGATGGAGGCGACCGAGATATTCGGGTCCTCGGCCCCCACCACGTGCACACGACTGAAACCCGGCTTCTTGCCCTCGCCGCGAAACACCACCTGCGCGCCCTTGATCAGACCACGCGCCTCCAGGTCGATGCGCTTTTTCCGGTGCTTCAAGGGAAGCTCGATCCCGTCACAGATCAGCGGCTCTCCCGCCATCAAACGGTCCGGATCGGCGCCGTGAACGCTGCGGAAGGCATGGATCAGCCTGATCCGCGTCTTGTTGCGCCAGACCAGCACCGGCGACCGCGCCATCATATCCGCATCGACCCGCGGCGCGATCACCACGCGATCATCCTTGCGCGCGGCCTCCTCGACCAGCTGTTCGAAGTCATGGAAATCGACCCTCTCATCACCCAGCGCATGGGCCAGGTCGAGGATCGGGTTGTCGTCGTCCTGCCGGTGAATCCGGTGCAACTCCATCACCGCAGGCTTCGGCAACCGCTCGAACACCATCTCGCCCGACTGTCCCACGGGCGCCAACTGCGCCGGGTCCCCGAACAACACCAAAGTCGGGAAAATCTCTTTCAGGTCCTCGAATTGCTTCTCGTCGAGCATGGAGCTTTCATCAATGAACCCGATATCCAAAGGGTCTTCGCGCCGCTTCCATCCGGTGATGAAATCCGACCCGCGCAGCCCTGCCGCCGCCAGCGCGCCGGGGATGGACTTCTGCGTCTGGTAGAACGCATAGGCCCGATCCAGCGCCGCATCGGTCAGCACTTCGATCTTGGGGCGCTCCGCCTGGCCTGCCAGCCATTCCGCGATCTGCTCATATTCCGGGTCATAGACCGGCGTATAAAGAATGCGGTGAATCGTGGTCGCAGGCACGCCGCGATTGCGCAGGACGCTCGCGGCCTTGTTGGTGGGCGCGAGGATCGCAAGCCTACGCTTGTCCTTGCGTTTGCGCCCCTCCCAGTCGCCCGACACGATCTCGACCCCGGCCTCTTCGAGCGCCTCGTAAAGCTTGGCCAGAAGCAGCGTCTTGCCGCTCCCCGCCTTGCCGATCACCGCCATGACGTTCGCTTTGCCCTCCGCCATCGGCGTCAGGTGGGCCTCATCGATATCCACCCCGGCGCCGCGCAGCAAGTCGGCGACGCGGTCATGGGCTTCGGCTTGGTCGTCAGAGAGTAGCAGCGCGGGGGAGGTCATTGCCCGACCCTAGCCCGCGACCGCGCCCGGTGCCAGCGGATTACGCGGTCGCGGCAAGCCGTTCTGACTGCCGAGCAAGCGCCAGTGAATAGCGCAGCCAACCCAGGCTGGTGGCCCGATCGACGCCGACCCGGGCAAGCGTCGGGGCAAAGGCCCCCGCCTGCATCTCCCACAGCCCGACGCCGATCGCCTCGCGCCCTTCGCCGGCACGACCCACGACCTCCGGCTCCAACCCCATCCGCCAGTAAATCCGTTCCATCCGGGCGTCGAACACGCCAACGAAATGCTGCAGTTTCATAAATGCCATCACCTCGCCTGCGCCGAGGGCAAGAGCCGCCGACGCCCGCTTGCCCGCGCCGGGGGCGAGGCAAAAGCGCGTGCACTCCCAGATGAACGGCGACTGGAACGGCTCGCCATCGTTGAGAAAGGCGAAATGCTCGTTGACCATGCAGCGCCCCGTTGTCGGCAAGAACCGCATCGACCCGCCATGACGGCCATCCGGGCGCTCCCAGATCACGTAGAGCGGGTTCAAGGCATCGTATTGGTCGCGCTCTTCGCCCGCCGCGTTCACGGTCACCTCCCAGCCCAAACGGCGCGAAAACTGTTCGGCGCGGTCAGTGAACATGGATCTTGCCAATGTCGGAAACCGCCGCAGGTCACAGGCATGGAGGTA
>ATLU01000025.1_pt1 | contig 85129 bp, 88 predicted proteins | sample 178751 | NCBI WGS metagenome assembly ATLU01 (sample SAMN02211837, study PRJNA209200) | bioreactor metagenome | isolation source: day 23 sample from continuous culture bioreactor inoculated with sediment... | place: Germany: Wadden Sea | collected 2011
CTTTTACGACTCGGGTCCGGCTTCCGCAACCCCTTTTTTCGCCAAAAGTGCCTCGATGCGAAAGTTTCCGCGAACAGCCGCTCACCGGCAGGCCCTTGCCGCCCCCTCACACCCATATTTTCAAGGGCTTTGGCGTCGGCACACGCCCTCGAGCCCCCCGCGGCGCCCGAACAGAAAACCAAGAGGATCTCGAAAACGCTGAACGGACACTCCGCAAATCGTGCCCGGTGATTCACTTTGGCACGCGCCCGATTCCCAAAATCTGGCCTCCCGGGCTCCTCATCGGTGCAAAACGGCGCGTGCCTCGGAGGGGCTCAGGCTCCCCTGCCCTCTTTGCGCTGCCTGTTCTTCCGCCAGCACCCATTCGCCAGCCCCGGAAAACAGCTCCCAGCGACGAGAGAGTCGCACTGGAAAGCGCGGCCCCTCCCCATACCGCGACAAGTTGCGCTCGAAAGCGGACACACAAAGCACCGCTTGGGCACCGACAGGTACGGAGAGGCTTACACATCATACTATGTCCGCTGTGCCGTCGCCGTGATCGAAGAATCAAATGTCACATTGCGTCGAATCCAGGAACGCCCCCGGATCGCCGCCGGTCATTCGACGCAAACTCGCTGCTGTTCCCCAACCGCAAAGGCGCACCTGGAAAGGGCCGGCCCAAGTTGATGCAGATGGAGGTGCCCACACGTCTCCACAATAGGACCACAACGACATGGCCTGGATGAAATATTTTGAATTGCTAAAGCGGCACCCCCAATAGCCAATGTCAGGGCGCGTAAAGGTGCTGCTGAACGGCAATAAACGGTTCCACCGCATGTTTCATTGCGCCCAGCGCGGCATCACACCTTGCCACGGTCCCTTAACGGGGATTCCCTTGTCGGGCCGTGTCTGATTCACTTGGCGCAGGCAGCTAGGAGAGCAAGATGCGTGCGCATTTTTCCCTCCCATCTGTTTACGGGAGGTGAACTGTTTACGGGAGGTGAACCAGAGACAAGCCCGCGGGGGAATCCCCTTTATGGGTCCACGGCCTAGTTTTCTGGTTTTCTGGTTTTCTGGTTTTCTGGTTTTCTGGTTTTCTGGTTTTCTGGTTTTCTGGTGAAAAGTCATTTCAGAGCCCTGTTTGCAATAGATTTTTTCTCACTCCCATCTCCAAAAAAACGGCCCCTAATGTGTTAACAAAACCGTTCCCATGGCATTCTTCACCCTTTCCAAGTCACCCTCTACCCCCTAAAGAACGGACCATGAACGCCCACCGTTTTACCTTCGCCGGATCAGAGCTCGTCTTTCTCCATACCGGAGCGCTTTATTGGCCGGATCGTGGTTTGCTGTGCGTCTCCGACCTCCATCTCGGCCGGTCAGAGCGCTACGCGCGGCGCGCGGGCGCGCTGCTCCCACCTTACGAAACCCGCGATACCCTGACCCACCTCGAAGCCGCGATTGATGCCGTCACACCACGCGTGGTGGTTTGCCTGGGCGACAGCTTCGATGACGATGCCGCGCAGCGCGGGTTGGACGAGGACACCGGTCTCTGGATTTCCCGCCTCATGTCCGGGCGGCGCTGGGTCTGGATCGAAGGGAACCATGACCCCGGCCCCGTGGACCTTGGCGGCACGCATCTTGCGGACCTGCCGGAGCCGCCGCTTACCTTCCGCCATATCGCGCGACCCGGTGCGACGGGCGAAGTGTCCGGCCACTACCATCCCAAGGCGCGGCTCGCCGGTCGCTCCCGCCCCTGCCTCGTCTACGACAGCGACCGGATCATCCTGCCGGCCTTCGGCACCTACACCGGCGGGTTGCGGACCGGGGACGCGGCGCTTGCGGATCTGATGCGGCCCGACGCCATCGCGATCCTGACAGGGCCGAAACCGATGTCCATCCCTATGCCGCGCTGAGCGCCGTTGCGTCAGCCTTGCCCAGCCTCGCGCAGCCCGACAGGATGCGGGCAGGAGGAGAGATGGACAGCTACACCCCGAATAATCCGGAGTATGCCGATGTCGTGCGCGCCAGCTTCGCACGACAGGCCATGATGGAGACGATGGGCGCAACGCTCCACCGTGTCGCGCCGGGCGAGGTCACCATCCACTCGACGAATCCCGCCTGCGCGGGTCAGCAACAGGGGCTGGCCCATGCGGGGCTCACCTTTTCCATCGGCGATTCCGCCGCCGGATACGCGGCCCTCACGCTTCTGCCGGCCGGTTTCGAGGTCGTCACCTCCGAGATGAAAATTCACCTTCTGGCCCCCGGCAAAGGCGACCGCCTCGTGGCCCATGGCCGGGTCGTCCGACCGGGCCGCAGGCTCGTCGTCGCCGAGGCCGATGTCTTTGCCGAAACCGGCGAGAGCCGCGTTTTGATCGCCAAACTCATGGGCACGATGGTGCCCGTTCCAGTGGAGAGTTAACCCATGTCCGACCGCATCCTGATCGAGACCCACGGCCATGTCGCCAAGGTCATCATGAACCGCCATGACAAGATGAACGCCCTCGACCCGGAGCAGATCGAAGCCGTGGTCCAGGCGGGACAAGACGTTGGAAAGATGGATGGAATTCGCGCCGTCGTACTCACCGGCGGGCCAAAGGCCTTTTGCGCGGGGCTTGACGTGGCCTCGATGCCGGTGATCGCCAAGGCCGCCCAGACGGACGGGTTCCAGACCCGCACCCATGGCCGCTCGAACCTCTACCAGGCCACCGCCATGGTCTGGCACGAGCTTCCCATGCCGGTGATCGCGGCGGTCGAAGGTTACGCCTTCGGCGGCGGGTTCCAGATCATGTTGGGCGCGGATATCCGCGTCGCCGCCCCCGGCGCGAGCTTCTCGATCATGGAGGCGAAATGGGGCCTGGTCCCGGACATGGGCGGCATGGTCCTGGCCCGGTCCCTGATGCGCGGCGACGTGCTGCGGAGGCTGACCTACACGGCGGAAGTCTTCGGCGCCGAGGACGCGGAACGCTGGGGCGTCGTGACCGAGGTGACAGAAGACCCGGTCGCCCGCGCGATGGACTTGGCGCAAGAGATCGCGGGGCGCTCCCCGGACGCGACCAAGGCCGCGAAAGCCCTGATCACCGAGACCGAATTCATGGACACCGCCGACGTGCTGATCGCGGAGAGCGCGGCACAGGAGAAGCTCGTGGGCAGCCCGAACCAGTTGGAAGCGGTGATGGCGGGGATGCAGAAACGCACGCCGGACTTCAAGGACTGACACCACCCGGCGCGAACCTGCGGTCAGCGTGCCATGACAGCCAGCGCGCCAATCAGATTGCACGGCCCGCGGGCTTTATGTAGAGGGGGCTTCGTTAAAGCGTTCCACCACAAACCTGAAGCCTTGGTTTTTGGCGGAGCGCATGAAACGCTCATATGATGCGCTGCGCCCCGCCTCATCCCTGTCCCGGGAATACGGCGGGACGCTTTAATCAACGGAGGCTTCCATGTCCGCACCCGCACCGCTTCGTCTTGGCATCTCCGGTCTCGGAACCGTTGGCGTGGGCGTTCTTCGGATCGTTCGCAAACACGCCAAGCTGATCGAGGAGCGCACCGGGCGTCCGGTGGAAATCGTCGCCGTCTCCGCGCGCAATCGCGCCAAGGATCGCGGCGTCGATCTGAAACCCTACGACTGGGAAGACGATCCTGTGGCGCTGGCCAGCCGCGACGACATCGACGTCTACGTCGAGCTCATGGGCGGCTCGGACGGCCCCGCGAAGGCGAGCGTCGAGGCGGCGATCGCGGCCGGAAAACACGTGGTGACGGCGAACAAGGCGCTGCTCGCGCACCACGGTCAGGAGCTTGCGGAAGCGGCGGAAACAGCGGGCATCGTCCTGCGCTTCGAAGCCGCCGTGGCAGGCGGCATCCCGGTCATCAAGGCGCTGACCGAGGGGCTCGCGGGCAACGAGATCACCCGCGTCATGGGCGTGATGAACGGCACCTGCAACTACATCCTGACCCGGATGTATGACGCGGAACTTCCCTATGACGTGGTCTTTGACGAGGCCGACAAGCTGGGCTTTCTCGAAGCCGACCCGCAGCTCGACGTGGGCGGGATCGACGCGGGCCACAAGCTGTCGCTCCTCTCGGCCATCGCTTTCGGCACGCAGGTCAACTTCGACGGCGTCGAGCTGGAAGGTATCGAGCGGATCAAGATCGAAGACATCGAACAGGCCGCCGACATGGGCTACCGCATCAAGCTGCTGGGCGTCGCGCAGATGACCGGTCGCGGGCTGGAACAGCGCATGTCGCCCTGCCTCGTCCCGGCCGTGTCGCCACTGGGTCAGCTCGAGGGCGGAACCAACATGGTCGTGCTCGAAGGCGACAGCGTCGGCCAGATCGTCATGCGCGGCGCGGGCGCGGGCGAAGGACCGACCGCCTCGGCCGTCATGGCAGACGTCATGGACATCGCGCGCGGGATCACCATTTCGACCTTCGGCAAGGAAGCCTCCAAGCTGAAAGCGGCTGCCCCCGCCAAGGCCACGGTGCCTGCCGCTTACTACCTGCGCATGGCGCTCTTGGATAAGCCGGGCGCCCTGGCCAAGGTCGCCGGTGCCCTGGGCGATGCGGGCGTGTCGATCAACCGAATGCGCCAGTATGGCCATGAAGAAAAGACCGCGCCGGTGATCATCGTGTCCCACCAATGCACCCGTGCGGCGATCGACGAAGCGCTCGAAGGCCTGGCCAAGACCGGCGTGGTCGAGGGTGACCCGGTCGCGATCCGGATCGAAGAAGTCTGACCTGACAAGGTATTGCGCCCCGGCTGACGCCGGGTCGCCGTATGCGGGGGCTCTGCCCCCGCATACAGGTTCAAGCGGGGGCCAGCCCCCGCACCCCCGGGATATTTCGAGACCGGAAACAGGGAACCTGTCCCTTGGTAGCGCAAACCTGCCCGGACGCGCTTCCCCCTTCCTGTCCTGCCTGTTAGGTGTTGGCCAAACAATATTTCCGAGGGACAACTCCATGACCGCTTCTCCCGTCGTCTTTGCCGACCGTCTTCTGTCTTTGGGTCTCGCCCGCGTGTCGGAGGCCGCCGCCATGGCCTCGGCAGAGCTGGTGGGCCGGGGCGACGAAAAGGCCGCCGACCAGGCCGCCGTGAACGCAATGCGCGATCAGCTCAACCTTCTCGACATCAAGGGCACCGTCGTGATCGGCGAAGGCGAGCGCGACGAGGCCCCCATGCTCTTTATCGGCGAGGAAGTGGGCAATGGCACCGGGCCGGAAGTGGATATCGCGCTCGACCCGCTCGAAGGCACCACGCTGACCGCGAAGGACATGCCCAACGCGCTGACCGTCATCGCGCTCGCGCCGCGCGGCACGATGCTGCACGCCCCCGACGTCTACATGGAAAAGCTCGCCGTGGGCCCGGGTGTCCCCGACGGCGTGGTGAGCCTTGAGATGAGCCCGTCGGAGCGCGTGAAGGCGCTGGCCAAGGCCAAGGGGGTCAAGGACAGCGACATCACCGTCTGCGTTCTGGAGCGCCCGCGCCACGAGGAGATGATCGCCGACATCCGCTCCACCGGGGCCGCGATCCGGCTCATTACCGACGGCGACGTGGCCGGTGTGATTCACTGCGCCGAACCGACCACCGGCATCGACATGTACATGGGCAAGGGCGGCGCGCCCGAAGGTGTGCTGGCAGCCTCCGCGCTCAAGTGCATGGGCGGGCAGATGTGGGGCCAGCTGACCTTCCGCAACGATGACGAACGGGGCCGCGCCGCCAAGGCCGGTATCACCGATCTGGACAAGATCTATGCCCGCGACGAAATGGTGCAGGCCGATGTGATCTTCGCCGCGACCGGCGTGACCGATGGCTCTATCGTCAAGGGCATCATCCGCGAACCCGGCCACCTGACCACCGAAACGCTCCTGATGCGCTCGAAGACCGGGTCGGTGCGCCGCATGATCTACCGCAACCCGAGAGAATGGGTGGGGGCGTAAATCCGCGCGCTGATCCTCATCGACATCCAGGCCGGGTTCGACGATCCGGCCTGGGGGCCGCGCAACAACCCGCAGGCCGAGAACCGGGCGCGCGAGATGCTCGCCCGTTGGCGCTTGGCGGGAGCGCCGGTGTTCCACATCCGCCATCTGTCCGACACGCCCGGGTCGCCTCTGAACCCGGACGGGGGCCGGGTCGATCACAAGCCGGAGGTTGCACCGAAGCCGGGGGAACCCGTCATCGACAAGCGGGTGAATTCGGCCTTCATCGGCACGGATCTGGAGGCGCGGCTCCGGGGCGTCGGCTGTGACGCCGTCACGATCTGCGGGCTGACCACGCCGCACTGCGTCTCGACCACCACCCGGATGGCCGCGAACCTCGGGTTTGCTGTGGACCTGGCCCACGACGCCTGCGCCGCCTTTGCCGGAAATGCGAACACCGCCTGGCGTGCGGGCGGCACCTTGGACCCGACATCGATTCACGAGGCCGCGCTGGACCAGTTGAACGGCGAGTTCGCGCGGATCTTGCCGGCGAGGGATTGTGCACCATGACCGACTTCCTCGATGTCTCGGAAAGCCTGACCGGGCGGCGCTGGGTCGGTCCCAACGTCGAGTTGGAGCGGGCAACCGAGGCCCTGGCACAGGAAACCATGCTCCCCGCCCCGGTCTGCTCGGTCCTCGCTCGGCGCGGTGTAAGCGCGCAAGAGGCCGAAGCCTTCCTCGCCCCCACGATCCGCGACACGCTCCCCGATCCTCGGTCGATGAAGGACATGGAGGTCGCGGCGGCGCGTCTTTTGCAAGCCGTTGAGGCACGCGAACGGGTCGCGGTCTTTGCCGACTACGACGTGGACGGCGGCGCCTCGGCGGCGCTTCTGATCGACTGGATGCGCCAGATGGGGCGCGAGGTGACGCTCTATATCCCCGACCGGATCGACGAGGGCTATGGCCCCAACGTCCCGGCGATGGAGGGGCTGGCGGAGCGGCACAGCCTGATCATCGCGGTGGACTGCGGCACGCTCAGCCACGAACCGATCGCGGCGGCCAGTGCCAAGGGCGCCGAGGTCGTGGTGCTCGACCACCACCTGGGGGGCGAAACGCTGCCCCCTGCCCTCGCCGTGGTAAACCCGAACCGGCAGGACGAGCTGGACGCGCCCGGATACCTCTGCGCCGCAGGCGTCGTGTTCCTGATGCTGGTCGAAGCGGGACGCCAGCTGCGCGAGGCCGGCAAGCCGGGGCCGAACCTGATGAACATGCTCGACCTCGTGGCGCTGGCGACGGTCGCGGATGTAGCACCCCTGGTCGATGCGAACCGGGCGCTCGTCGTGCAGGGCCTGAAGGTCATGGCCCAGCGCGCGCGCCCCGGTCTTGTCGCGCTCGCCGATGTAAGCCGGATGAACGAAGCCCCGCGCCCCTATCACTTGGGTTTCCTCATGGGCCCCCGCGTGAACGCGGGCGGTCGCATCGGGGCCGCGGACCTCGGCGCACGGCTCTTGTCGACGCTGGACCCACAGGAAGCGGCGGGGCTGGCCGAGAAACTCGACGCGCTCAACACCGAGCGGCGCGAGATTGAGGAACAGGTGCGGCTGGCCGCGCTGGACCAGGCCGAGGCACGGGGGTTTGACGCGCCGCTGGTCTGGGCGGCAGGCAACGGCTGGCACCCCGGCGTGGTCGGCATCGTCGCCTCCCGCCTCAAGGACGCGGCCCATCGCCCGTCCATCGTCATCGGCTTCGACGGTGACGCGGGCAAAGGCTCCGGGCGCTCGGTTTCGGGCGTCGATCTGGGCGCGTCGATCCAACGGCTCGCCGCCGAAGGGCTGATCGAGAAGGGCGGCGGGCACAAGATGGCCGCCGGCCTGTCGCTCTCGCGCGACCAACTGGAGCCCGCCATGGCGCGCCTGTCGGAGCTGCTTGCAAAACAGGGCGCGGGGGACATGGGGCCGCGCGATCTGGCGCTGGACGGGCTGCTGATGCCGGGGGCCGCGACGGTCGACCTGATCGAACAGATCGAGGCAGCAGGCCCCTTCGGTGCGGGGGCGCCGGGACCGCGCTTTGCCTTTCCCGATGTGAAAATCCATTTCGCCAAACGCGTTGGGGAGCGGCACCTGAAAGTCAGCTTCGGTGACGGGCTGTCGGCCAAGCTGGACGCCATCGCCTTCGGCGCCTTCGATGGCCCCCTCGGCCCCGCGCTCGAAGCGCACAAGGGCGCGCGCTTCCACCTTGCCGGTCGGTTGGAGATCAACCACTGGAACGGCCGCTCCATCCCGCAACTGCGGCTGGAAGACGCCGCCCCGGCATGAACCCCGCGCTCGTCGTCGTGGCGGGCCTGCCCGGTGTCGGCAAGACAACCGTTTCGCGCGCCGTCGCGCGGCAGACCGGTGCGGCTTGACGCGGGGGCCGCAGCAGGGCGGATCATCGCGGTCCTGCAAACCATAGAGTGAGATGCGAAAATTTTTCCCGATTCCCCGATTTTCCCCCTTGCGCCCAACTCGCCCTTTTCCTAAACACCGCCTCACGCCAAGCGCGGCCCGTTCGTCTATCGGTTAGGACGCCAGGTTTTCAACCTGGAAAGAGGGGTTCGATTCCCCTACGGGCTGCCATGGCGCAATCCCAAGACATTGTTTTCATTGCAGCAATCGCCCAGACGAGATGGCTTGAAGTTGCTTTGGATTTCGTCCGGGCCTGTCAGTCGGGATCGAAACTTTCGTTGAGCGCCTGTGACGGGCTGTCCCTGTCGTTTCAATCCGTTGGTGAGGTTGCTTTGAAGGGGGTAGAGGCGCTCAAGCATCACGGTGGCGCCCGCTGTCACGCAGGTGGCCGGCATCCTTGGCCAACCGGGAATGAATACCCCTCCCGCGTATCAAAGCGAAGAGCCCCGGCGATTCCAAGCACCTAACACCGCAACGCGTGAAACGCTCATATGATGCGCTGCGCCCGCCTCATCCCTGTCTCGGGAACAAGGCGGGAAGCTTTATGTAAGCCTGTATAATTCAACGGCATTCGACCCGAAAATCGCCGCTCGGTCACGTGCCTTGGGCACGAACGCCTGCGCCATTCGCATCCAGGCGGCATAATCGGCCGCCATGGTCAGGACCGGCCAGTCGCTTCCCCAGACGAGCCGTTTCGACCCGAAATGCTCAAACACATGCTCAACGTAGGGGGCCAAATCGCCTGGCGCGCAGCGCTCGCCCGCTTCGGTCAACAGCCCCGACAGCTTGCAATACGCCTCGGTTTCTTCGGCGATCGCCGCCATGTCGCTGGCCCAATCCTCGAACAGGCCCCCAGAAATCCGGGGCTTGGCGGCATGGTCGATCACGGTGCGCAAGCCCGGGTGCCGTGACAGAAGCGTGCGAAGGCGCGGAAGGTGTCGCGGCAGGACCAGAGCGTCGAAGCTCAGGTCGGCATCCACCATCGCGTCGAAGGCAGGGGCGAGGTCGGGCCGCAGCATCCAGTCATCATCGGCGATATCCTGGATCATCGGGCGCAACCCCACCAGCTTGGGGTGCCGGGCCAGCCGCGCGATGTCGTCTGCGGCGGAGGGGGCGGCAAAATCAACCCAGCCCACCACGCCCATAACGAACGGCGTGGTCTCGGCAAGACCAAGAAGGAAGTCCGTTTCGTCCATGGTCGGGGCGGCCTGCACCAGGATCGATCCGTCAATGCCATGGGCGCGCAAGAGCGGCGACAGATCGTCCGGCATGAAATCACGGTAGAGCGGCGTGAGGTCGGAGGTCAGCCATGTGTAATCGCCGCGCGACAACTGCCAGAAATGCTGGTGTGCGTCGATAATCATGTGCCGATGACGCCTTTCTTCAGGATGATATTTCCATAGAGCCGCGTTTCGCCCGTCTGAACGATGGCGAAGGCGGAGGTCGCGCGGTCGTAAAATGCAAACCGCTCCAGCTTGGCGAGTTCGACGGGATGATCCGCCGTCGCGGAGGTGATGGCCTGAAACTGCGTCACGATGGGCGGCACCGCGTCGGGATCATCGACGACCTCCATGACAACCGCCGGGTCGGGCACGAAGGTATCCAAGGGAAGAACCGTCAGCACCGCCTTCAGGACATCGGTCGCCGTCAGCCCGTCGAGACGGTGACAGCGCGCGCCAAGAGCAGTCGCGGGGAAATTCGCATCGGCAATGACGAGGTCATCTCCATGACCCATGGCCCGCAGGGTCCATAGCAAATCGGGAGACAGGATCGGGGGAATGTTACGGAGCAAGGGACACCTCCTCGGGGACGACCGCGTCAGCCCGGATGAGACCCTGCGACTTCAGGTCAGACCACAAGGCGTCCGGGATCGGCGTTTCGAAAATCTCGACGTTCTGGCGGACTTCCTCCGGGCTCGATGCGCCGGGGATCACGGATTTCACCGCCGGGTGACCCAGGGGGAATTGCAGGGCCGCCGCGATCAGCGGGGTATCATGGGCCAGGCAGACGTCGTTCAGTTCGCGGACACGTTGCAGGATCTCTTCGGGTGCGGGCGCGTAATCGTAGCGCGCACCTTCGATCGGCCCGGTCGCGAGAATGCCGGAGTTATATGGCCCACCCAGAATGATCCCGACATCGCGCTCGATGCACAACGGCAGGAAGGTCTCAAGCGGCTCCTGCTCCAGGAGCGTGTAACGCCCCGCCAGGAGAAAGCCGTCAAACTCCGCCTCCCCCAGCAGCCGTTCACAGATTTGCCAGGTGTTGACCCCGGCGCCGATCGCGGAAATCCGGTCGGCTTCGCGCAGCTCGGACAGGGCGCGGTAGCCGCCTTCGGTGAACAACTGGCGCAGATTGTTGTCTTCGAACGCCTGCCCGCCCGTGCCTGCGTCGAGGTCATGCAGGAACAGCATGTCGATCCTGTCGGTTCCAAGACGCGCCACGCTGTCGTCATAACTCCGCATGATCCCGTCATAGGTGAAGTCAAACACGATGCGTTTTTGCGGCACATCGACGAAGGCTTCCGGCGTCACGTCCTCGGGCGCACAGTCCTCCAGAATGCGCCCCACCTTCGTGGAAAGGGTCAGTTCGCTGACGTCGAACCGTTTCAACGCCTCTGAAAACCGCATCTCGGAGCGGCCCAGCCCGTATTGCGGCGCCGTGTCGAAATAGCGCAGACCCGCCTCCCATGCGGCATCCAGCGTGGCCTGGGCAACGCCATCCTCGATCTTTCGATAGAGGTTCCCCAGCGGCGCGCCCCCGAAGCCAAGCTGCGACAGCAAAACGGGGGATTTCGTCCGCTGGTTCAGGGTGTTTCTTTTCGCGAGTTTCATCAGATCTCTCTCTATGTCGTGCGGAAAAATTCCGGGTGCTGGCGCTCGAGTGGCGCGATACGTTTGATCAGCTGTCGAAGGTGGACGGACATCGCCTTGCGGGCGGCATCAACGTCCTGTGCTTCGATCGCGTCGTGGATGGCCTTGTGCTCTGCAACCGCCTGGGCGGGGGGTCCGGGTTCCGGGAGGATCAGCTTCCGGGCCCTGAGAAGCTGGAGCGTCATTTCCTCGGCGACGAGGGTCACTTTCGGAAACCCGGTGAAGCCCAGGATCATTTCGTGGAATTCCAGGTCGGCCTCGAAGAAGCCCTGGATATCCTCGTCTTCCACGAGCAACCCCTGAAGGCGCAGGTTCCGGGACAGCCGCGTCAACTGTTCCGGCGTGCGGGTCTTTGCGACCTTTGCCACCGCCGCGACTTCGACGGCCTCCCGAAGGAAATTTTCTTCAAGCAACTGGGCCATGGAGAACCGTGACACGCGGGTTGCGGACTGCGGGATGATATCGACCAGCCCGTCCGAAGACAGCCGCCCCAGGGCTTCCGCAACCGGAGACCGGGACACACCCATCTGTTCGCACAGCGCGCCCTTGCGGAGAATCGCCCCCGGTTTAAGCGACATATCCAGGATGGCCCGGCGCAATGCCGTGTAGACGCGCTGCCCCAGCGGGCCGTCCAGATCGTTGATATCAAGCGTCGGTTCAGTCATAGCAGTACTTCGTTCCTCCAACTGACATGTTAGTTGACAGATGCGTCGCGTCAAGCTAGTCATCATACTATCGTGCTTACGACTTGCCAGCCACAGGATTGCACCACATGAGCCAGCCGCCCCGCCTCCTGACGTTGAACCGGCACGACAATGTCGCCATCGCACTGGCTGATATTGCAGCGGGTGAGGTTGTCGGTGACAGCGGGGTATCGGTGCAGCAATCCGTGAAACAGGGGCACAAGGTCGCGCTTGTCCCGATTGCCAAGGACGCCAACGTGTTGCGCTACGGCCAGATCATCGGACAGGCGACCCGTGACATCGCGGCGGGAGACCACGTGCACGTGCAAAATCTCGGCATGGGGGACCACGAACAGGACTACGCCCATGCAAGCGAGGCGAAACCGCTCCCCACCGCCTCCACCCCGCGCACATTCAATGGCTACCACCGCGCCGACGGTCGCGTGGGCACCCGCAACTATATCGGCATCCTGACCTCGGTGAATTGTTCCGGCTCGGTCGCCAAATTCATCGCGGAAGCGGCGGAAAAGACCGGCCTTCTGGATGACTTCGACAACATAGACGGCATCGTCCCGATCACCCATGGCACCGGCTGTGGCATGTCCGGGAACAACGAAGGCTACGACACCCTGTTTCGCACGTTGTCCGGCTACGCCCAGCACCCGAACTTCGGCGGCATCCTGTTGGTCGGCCTCGGGTGCGAGGTCATGCAGATCGCGGACCTTGTCGGCGGCCGCGAAATACGGGCCGACGGCGCCTTGCGCTACATGACCATTCAGCAGATGGGCGGCACCCGAAAGACCATCGAAAAAGGGCTGGAGGAATTGCGTAGCATCGCTGAACTGGCCAATACCGCCACTCGCGAACCTGCGCCGATTTCCGAACTGATGCTGGGGATGCAATGCGGCGGGTCCGACGGCTATTCCGGGATCACGGCCAACCCGGCCCTTGGCGTCGCCTCCGACATGCTGGTGCAGCACGGGGCGACCACGATCCTGTCGGAAACCTCCGAAATCTACGGCGCCGAACACTTGCTGACCCGCCGCGCGGTCTCTGTCGAAGTCGGTGAAAAACTGATCGACCGGGTCCGCTGGTGGGAGGACTACACCGCCCGCAACATGGGCGAGATGGACAACAATCCAAGCCCCGGCAACAAGCGCGGCGGCTTGACCACGATCCTTGAAAAGTCCCTTGGCGCGGTCGCCAAGAGCGGCTCTGCGCCGCTGACAAACGTTTATCTCTTCGGCGAAAAGATCGACCAGAAGGGCTTTGTCTTCATGGACAGCCCCGGTTTCGACCCCTGCTCCGTGACCGGGCAAATCGCCTCAGGAGCCAACCTGATCGTCTTCACCACGGGGCGCGGGTCCGTGTCGGGCTACATGCCTACCCCCTGCGTCAAGATCGCGACCAATTCCGAAATGTATGCCCGCATGTCCGACGACATGGACATCAACTGCGGCGACATCGTCTCGGGTGGCGTCAGCTTGCAGGACAAGGGCGAGGAGATTTTCGAAACCTTCATCCGCATCGCGTCCGGCGAACAGACCAAGAGCGAGGAACTCGGCTTTGGCGGGGTGGAATTCGTGCCGTGGCAAATCGGTGCGGTGATGTGATCATGGGAGGCAATATGACACTCGAAAACAAGACAATCCTGATCACGGCGGCAGGCCAGGGCATCGGTGCGGCCAGCGCCCGCGCCTGCGCGGCAGCCGGTGCCACGGTCATTGCGACCGACGTGAACGCCGACCTGCTGACCAATCTCGACGGCGTGAGCGGCATCCAGACCCGCGTCCTCGACGTCACCGACGCGGGCGCGATCGACGCATTGGCCGCCGAACTGCCCGACCTGGACGGCCTGTTCAACTGCGCGGGCGTGGTCCATCATGGGACGATCCTGGAGCTTGACGACGCCGCCTGGGACTTCTCCGTTGCGCTCAACATCACCTCGATGGTGCGGATGTGCCGCACCTTCGTGCCGGGGATGCTGCGCCGCGCGGACAGCGAAGGCAGCGCTTCGATCCTGAACATGTCCTCCATGGCCTCGTCGGAGAAAGGCTTCATCAATCGCACCGCCTACGGCGCCACGAAGGCCGCCGTGATCGGGCTCACCAAGGCCATCGCCGCGGATTTCGTCACGCGCAACCTGCGCTGCAACGCGCTGTGTCCCGGCACGGTCGATACCCCGTCGCTGCAGGGCCGCATCGCGTCGGCCCCCGAACCTGTCCAGGCGGAAAAGGACTTTATCGCGCGTCAGCCTATGGGCCGGCTGGCCACGGTGGACGATCTGACACCGACGATTGTCCACCTGCTGTCGGACGGAAGCCGGTTTGTCACGGGTCAGGCCGTCCTGGTGGACGGCGGCGTCACGATCTAGCGCGGCGACAGGCTTGGGAGGGCAAGACGCATGACACACCTGGTCGAAATGAGGGGGATCGAAAAACGTTTTCCGGGCGTGCACGCACTGAAAGCCGTTCAGTTCGACCTGCGTCCGGGCGAGGTCCACGCCCTGATGGGTGAAAACGGTGCCGGCAAGTCGACCCTGATGAAAATCATGTCCGGCATCTACCCGCGCGACGGTGGCGAGATGTTCGTCGATGGCCAGCCCGTCACCCCTGACGGACCCCGCGCCGCACAAGACCTCGGCATCGGGATCATTCACCAGGAACTCAGCCTGATGAATGACCTGACCGCCGCGCAAAACGTGCTGATCGGTCGGGAACCGCGCCGTCGCTTCGGACGGCTCGACGAGGCCGCCTTGAATGCGCAAACGGCCAAGATTTTCGCCGCCCTCAACCTGAAAATGGACCCGCGCACGCAGGTCAGCACCCAAACCATCGCCCGCCAGCAATTGATCGAGATCGCCAAGGCGCTGTCTTACAGCCCGCGCGTCCTGATCATGGACGAACCCACGGCGGCGCTGAACGACGCTGAAATCAACGAACTCTTCAAGGTCATTGAAAAGCTGAAAAACGACGGCGTCGGCATCGTTTACATCAGCCACCGGATGGACGAAATCAAACGGATCGCCGACCGGGTGACGATCCTGCGCGACGGGGCCTATATCGACACGGTCGAGGCCGCCGACACGCCCCTCTCGACGATCATTCACCTGATGGTGGGCCGCGAAGTCACGCAGACCGCGCCCGAAATCCCCGACACAGCGCAAAACCCCATCGCCCTCGAAGTCCGCAACCTGTCGCGCGGGCACGAGGTGCAGGATGTCAGCTTCGATGTCCGCAAGGGCGAGATCCTCGGGTTCGCGGGCCTGATGGGCGCCGGCCGCACCGAGGTCGCGCGCATCATTTTCGGCGCGGACCCACGCGACAGCGGCGAGATTCTGGTCGATGGCCAGCCGGTCAACATCCGCACGCCTCACACCGCCGTAGCGGCGGGAATCGGCTATCTGTCAGAGGACCGAAAACACTTCGGCCTGGCCGTGGACATGACCGTGCGCGCCAATATCGCCATGGCCGATCTGGGACGCTTCACCGGGGCCACGGGTGTCTTGAACGAAACCGCGATGGAACGCGTCGCGGTCGACTACATCGACCGTCTGGGCATCCGCACCCCATCGGACCAGCAAGAGGTCCGGCTGCTGTCGGGCGGCAACCAGCAAAAGGTCGTCATCGCCAAATGGCTGCTGCGCGACTGCGATATCCTGATCTTTGACGAACCCACGCGCGGCATCGACGTCGGGGCCAAGGCCGAGATCTACGACCTGCTCGAAGACCTCGCCGCACAGGGCCGCGCGATCATCGTGATCTCGTCCGAACTGCCCGAGGTCATGCGCCTGTCCCACCGCATCGCGGTCATGTGCGAAGGTCGCCTGACCGGCATTCTGCCCGGCGGCGCGACAACAACCCAGGAAGACATCATGGAATTGGCCACCCGGCGCGACCCCGCACTGGCTGGCGCGGAGGAGCAACAATGACCACCACGACCACAGACGTGCCGAAGTCGGCCCTTGCACGGATCGTCGCGACAGGCACACACCAGCGCGTGCTGGCCTTTGCCAGCCTGATCATCCTCTTGATCGGCTTTGCCATCGCTTCTCCGAACTTCATGCAGACCTCGAACATGATCGCCATCTTGCAGGCGACCTCGGTCAACGGCGTGCTCGCCATTGCCGTGACCTTGGTGATCATCACGGGCGGCATCGACCTCTCCGTCGGCACCATGATGACATTCTGTGCCGTGATCACCGGCGTCGTTCTCACCTTTGCCGGCATGCCGCTGATGTTCGGCGTGGTGGCCGCCGTCCTGACAGGCGCAATCTGCGGGGCCTGCTCCGGCACATTCGTGGCGAAAATGGCGATTCCGCCGTTCATCGCCACCCTTGGCATGATGCTGATCCTCAAGGGTCTCAGCCTCGTCATTTCCGGCACCCGTCCGATCTATTTCAACGACACGCCGGGCTTCAGCGAAATATCGCGCGGGTCGCTGATCGGCGAGATCCTCCCTGCCCTGCCGATCCCGAACGGTGTCCTGATCCTGTTTATTGTCGCCGCCGGGACAGCTTATATCCTGAACCGCACCGTGCTTGGGCGTTACTGCTTCGCGCTCGGGTCGAACGAAGAATCCGTGCGCCTGTCCGGTGTGAACACCGACCGCTGGAAGATCGTGATCTACGCGCTGTCCGGGGCCATCGTCGGCATCGCTGGCCTGCTGATCGCGTCGCGACTGAATTCCGCACAACCCGCTCTCGGGCTTGGCTACGAGCTCGAAGCCATCGCGGCCGTGGTCATCGGCGGCACGTCCCTGTCCGGCGGGCGCGGCTCGATCCTCGGCTCCCTCATCGGGGCACTGATCATGGCCGTCCTCACCAACGGGCTGCGGGTGCTGTCCGTGGCGCAGGAATGGCAGACCGTCGTCACCGGCGCGATCATCATTCTCGCGGTCTACGCCGACATGATCCGCCGCAACAAGACAACCTGACCACCCCAATACCCGGGAGGAGAACCGGGACCATCAGACAACTTAGGAGGATTTAACATGTTGTCACGTCGTACCCTCATTGGCGCCCTTGGTGTCGCCGCCACACTCGCCACGGCGCCCGTCGCCTACGCGCAGGATGAAGTCTATATCCCGCTGGTTTCGAAAGGCTTCCAGCACCAGTTCTGGCAGGCCGTGAAGGCCGGGGCCGACCAGGCCGCCGAGGAGTTCGGTGTGCGTATCACCTTCGAAGGCCCGGACAATGAAACCATGGTCGACCGCCAGATCGACATGCTCGCCGCAGCACTGGCGAACAACCCGGCCGCAATCGGCTTTGCCGCGCTCGACAGCCAGGCCGCCATTCCGCTCCTGCGTCAGGCCTCCGAGGCGGGCATCCCCGTCATCGCCTTCGACAGCGGCGTCGACAGCGACATTCCCGTTGCAACCGCCACCACCGACAACGTCGCAGCCGCGGCCCTCGCCGCCGACAAGATGGCGGAATTCCTGGGCGGTGAAGGCACCGTTGCCGTCGTCGCCCACGACCAGACCAGCCGCACCGGCATCGACCGTCGCGATGGCTTCCTGAACCAGATGGAAAGCGCCTATCCCGACATCGAGGTCGTGACCGTCCAGTACGGTGCCGGCGACCAACTGCAATCCACCGAAGTTGCCAAGGCGATCCTGACGGCCAACCCGGAGCTCGACGGCATGTTCGGGACCAACGAAGGCTCCGCCATCGGCATCGTGAACGCGGTGCGCGAAATGGCCACGGAAGGCGTGACCATCATCGGCTACGACTCCGGCAAGGCACAAACCGACGCTATCCGTGACGGCCTGATGGCGGGCGCGATCACCCAGAACCCGGTCGGCATCGGCTACGAAACGGTCAAAGCGGCGGTCGCCGCGATGAACGGCGAGGAGCTTCCGGAAATCATTGATACCGGCTTTTACTACTACGATCAGTCCAATATTGACGACGCTGAAATTCAGGCCGTTCTCTACGACTGATCTTGCCACCGCCGTAGCCCTCTCCTCCCTTGGGCTACGGCACCCCCCAACCCACGTTGATGTTCGAGGACCTTATGAAATTACTGCGCTACGGCCCCGCGGGCCAAGAAAAACCCGGCTGCCTTGATGCGGAGGGCCGCGTCCGCGACCTGTCCGGGCACGTCGATGACATCGCCGGGGCAGCCCTTTTGCCCGATGCGATCGCGGGTTTGAAAGCCTTGGACGTCACCACCCTTCCCCTCGTCGAGGGCACCCCGCAGGACGATCTGCGCCTTGGCCCCTGCGTCGGCCAAACCGGCAAATTCGTCTGCATCGGTCTGAACTACGCCGACCACGCCGCCGAAAGCGGCATGGATGTTCCGCCGGAACCGGTCATCTTCAACAAATGGACATCGGCCATCATCGGCCCCGACGACGACGTCATCATCCCGCGCGGGTCGAAAAAGACCGACTGGGAAGTCGAACTGGGCATCGTCATCGGCAAAGGCGGCACCTACATCGACGAAGCCAACGCGATGGACCACGTCGCGGGCTTCTGCGTCATCAACGACATCTCCGAACGCGAATACCAGATCGAGCGCGCAGGCACATGGGACAAGGGAAAGGGCTGCGACACCTTCGGCCCGACTGGCCCCTGGCTGGTCACACCCGATGAAGTCGGCGACTACGACAACCTCGCGCTTTGGCTCGAAGTCGATGGCGTCCGCCATCAAAACGGCACCACCGCCACGATGGTTTACAAGGTTCCGCACCTGATTTCCTATTGCTCGCAATTCATGAGCTTTCAGCCCGGCGACATCATCTCGACCGGCACCCCTCCCGGCGTCGGCATGGGCCTGAAGCCCCAGACCTATCTCTCGGGCGGAGAAACCATGCGCCTCGGGATCGACAAGCTGGGCGTTCAGACCCAATCCGTCCGAACCCAGTCTTAAGGTCATCGCGAAACACGGCGGTCGGATTGCGAAGGCGTGACCCGACCGCGCCAGGACGCAAGCCCGCGCTGGCACGGCCCTACGCGCGAAACCCCGCGGCGCAGAAACGCACGAGATTGTCGATCTGAGCGCCTTCCAATGCTCCCCCCGCGCCCAACGCGCCCATCCGATCCTGCGAGGTCAGCAAGGCGAGCATGGCAGAGACGGTATAAACGAACTTCTCTGCGACCTGGTCCCGCGGCGTCTCCGGGAGCAGCCTTGTGATTTCCGTCATGAAGACAGCGGCGACCGGGTCGAAATGCGCGGTCGTGATATCGGTCCAGCGGCTATCGACAGACACGAAGGCCACGAGGCGTGCATAGTCGCGCCACCTCGGGTCCGCTGCCGACAATTCGAAAAACGGGCGAATGAAGGCCCCGAGTACGCGTTCGAGCGTATGATCCCCGTCCGATTGAACCTCCCGCAACGCATCCAACCGATGACGCGACAGGGTTTCGGCACGGCGCGCGACCGTCCGGTGAAACAGCGCGTCCTTGCCGCCCCCGTGATGGTGAATGGTCCCCACCGGCTCCCCGGCCTCAGCCGCGATGTCGCGGATCGTCGCCCCGTCGAATCCCCGCTCGGCGAACACTTTTTCCGCCGCATCGAAGACCCGCATCTTGGTCGCCAGCGCTCGTTTTGACGGCGCTCTCTTTCGTTTGGTTTCAGGGGCTTGCAGCTCTGCCATGAAAATATCTTGCCTTAAATTGAACAAATGTTCAAGTTAACAGGCAACAAGGGAGGACGCGATGGGAGACGCGGACAAACGGCTTGCCCTGATCGGGGCGGGGCCGATGGGTTTGGCTGCGGCAAAACTGCTGGCCGAACACGGGATCGAATTTCAGGGGTTCGAGCTTAATTCGGGCGTGGGCGGATTGTGGGACATCGACGCGCCGCGTTCGACCATGTACGAAACGGCCCACCTGATCTCGTCCAAGACGATAACGGAATTTGCAGATTTCCCGATGCAGGACGACGTGGCCGAATACCCCTCGCACCGCGAAATGAAACGGTATTTTCAGGACTTTGCCCAGCACTTCGACCTGGCCAAACACTACCGTTTCGGGGCCGAGGTGCTGTCTTGCACGCCGCTTGGCGGTCCCAATGACGGCTGGCAGATCACCTGGCGCGATGACGCAGGCGAACATGTCGAGGACTTCTCGGGGTTGCTGATCGCCAATGGCACCCTGAGCGAGCCGAACATGCCCACCTTCAAGGGCACCTTCGACGGCGAGCTGATCCATTCGTCGGACTATCGCTATGCAAGCCAGTTCGACGGCAAGCGCGTTCTGATTATCGGCGCGGGCAACTCCGGCTGCGACATCGCGGTGGATGCCATCCATCACGGGGCATCCTGCGACCTGTCGATGCGGCGCGGCTATTATTTCGTGCCGAAATACGTCTTCGGCAAACCGGCCGACACCCTGGGCGGGGCGATCAAGCTTCCCATGGCGCTCAAACGGATCGTCGATGGCACGATCCTGAAGTGGTTCGTCGGCAATCCGCAGAAATACGGCTTTCCCAAGCCCGACTACAAACTCTATGAAAGCCACCCTGTGGTAAACTCGCTCGTGCTCTACCATGCCGGGCATGGGGATCTGACAATACGCCCCGACATCGACCGTTTCGACGGTCGAACCGTGCATTTCAAGAACGGGACGAGCGCGGATTACGACCTTGTCCTTGCCGCGACCGGGTACAAGCTGGACTATCCCTTCATCGACAATGCCCATCTGAACTGGCAGGGCGACGCACCGCATCTTTACCTGAACTGTATGCACCCTGAACGGGACGACCTGTTCGTGCTTGGCATGGTCGAGGCGTCCGGCCTTGGATGGCAAGGCCGCCATGAACAGGCCGAAATGGTGGTGCGCTACATCAAGGAGCTGCGCAACGGCACCGAGGACGCGCGCGCATTGCAGCAAACCAAGGCCGAAGGGTTCGACCGCGCGACCGGCGGCGTGGACTATATCGACCTGCCGCGCATGGCCTATTACGTCGACAAGGCGACCTACCGCAAAGCGGTGACGCAATGGATCGGCAAACTCGGAGGACACCGGGCATGATCGACGACGCCGTGCTCCAGTTCTCCGCCGGGTCGCTGACCCTCCTCAACTCGATCCTCGCGGTCGTGATGTTTTCCATCGCGATTGACCTGAAACCAAGCGATTTCAAACTGCTGGCCAAAGCGCCCAAACCCTTGATCGTCGGTCTCGCCTCGCAATTCGTTGTCCTGCCCGTGCTGACCTTCCTGCTCGTCCTTGCCACGCAACCACAGGCCTCCATCGCGCTCGGGCTGATCCTCGTGGGGGCCTGTCCGGGCGGCAATATCTCCAACTTCATCACGCACCGCGCGGGCGGAAACGCGGCCCTGTCGGTGTCGATGACCGCCTTCGCCACCGTCGGTGCCATCCTTCTGACCCCGCTCAACATCGCGTTCTGGGGAAGCCTCTACGGGCCATCGGCCGAGATCCTGCGCGCAACGGCGATTGACCCGGTCAGCATCGCGATCACCATCAGCCTGATGTTGATCCTGCCGCTTGTTCTGGGCGTGATCCTGAACGCCCGCCGCCCCGAGATCACGGCCAGATTGCGCGGGCCGTTGCAATGGGTCTCCATGGCGATCTTCATCGGTTTCGTTGCCGTCGCGCTGGCCAGCAACTGGGCGCTGTTTTTGGCCTTTGCAGGCGGCATCGCCGGGCTGGTCATCGCCCACAACGCGCTTGGCCTTGCGGGCGGCTTTGTCACGGCGACTCTCGCCGGGTTGTCCCCCTTCGACCGCCGGGCCGTGACGATTGAAACCGGCATCCAGAATTCCGGCCTTGGCCTGGTGCTCATCTTCGGCTTTTTCGGAGGCCTCGGCGGCATGGCGATCGTCGCGGCCTTCTGGGGCGTATGGCACGCGATCTCGGGATTGGTCCTTGCCGGCGTCATGTCGCGCAGGGACGCCCCGAGATGACCCGCATATTGATCACCGGCGGCGCGGGCATGGTCGGCCGTGCATTGGCGGCAGCCCTGCCGACCGATGATATCGTCGTCACCGATCTGGCGCGCGGCGCCCTGCCCGACCACGTCCCGTTCCAGCGCATGGATGTGACCGGCAGCGATCCCGACACCATCATCGGGCAGGTCCGTCCCGACGTCGTGGTCCACCTCGCCTCCATCGTCACGCCGCCACCGGGCATGACCCGCGACACGGCATTTGCCGTCGATGTGACGGGCACCCGCAACGTTCTGGACGCCTGCCTGGCACATGGTGTGAAACGGCTCGTCGTCACAAGCTCCGGCGCGGCCTACGGCTACCACCCCGATAACCCGGTCCCGCTGACCGAGGACGCGCCCTGTCGCGGCAACCCCGAGTTCCCCTATGCCGACCACAAACGCCAGGTCGAAGAAATGCTGGCCACGGCACGCGAGCAGCACCCCAACCTCGAACAGGTCGTCTTGCGTATCGGCACCGTCCTTGGTGCGGGCACCGACAACCAGATCACCGCGCTTTTCCGCCGGAAACGCCTGCTTGCGATCAAGGGCAGCGACAGCCCCTTCGTGTTCATCTGGACCAAGGACCTCGCGCGGATTGTCGAGCGCGCCGCAACGAAAGGTCCGGCGGGCATCTACAACGTGGCGGGCGACGGTTGGCTGTCCGTTGACGAATTGGCTGCCGCCCTGGACAAACCCATTCTGCGCCTGCCCGCCTGGGTGCTCAAGGCGGCGCTCGCGGTGGCCCATCCGCTGCGCCTGTCACGATACGGGCCCGAACAGGTGCGGTTCCTGCAATACCGCCCGGTCCTCGACAACACCCGCCTGAAACGCGTGTTCGGCTATACGCCAGAGCTGACCTCGGCCGAGGTCTTCGACCTCTGGCGACGCGAGGCGGGGCTATGAAGACAGCCGTGATTTCAGGCGGAAACGGGGGCCTCGGCCGGGCCTTGGCCGCACAGCTTGAGGCGCAGGGGTGGCACTGCGTCTTGATGGATGTGAACACCACGGGCCTCGAACCTTCGGCCACCCGCACGCCGGTCGCCATCGACCTGACCGACCACACCACCCTGACCCGCGTGGCAAGCGACATCATCGCGGCGCGACCCTCCATCGACATGGTGATCTACAACGCCGGCGTGACCCAGATCGCCCCCTTCGATGAGACCACCGCAGACAGTCACCGCAGGCTGTTCGACATCAACTATTTCGCCGCCGTCGACATGGCGCGCGCCTTCCAACAATCAATCCGCGCCAGCGGCGGCACCCACCTGGCGATCTCCTCGGTGGCCGGTTTCGCGCCCTTGCAGGACCGCACGGCCTATGCCGCCTCGAAACATGCCATGCAGGGGTTCTTCTCTACCCTTCGCTCAGAGGAACTGGCCCACGGCGTGCGCTGCCTGATCGCCGCCCCGAGCTTCATCGCAACCAACATCGGCAATGCCGAACGCCGCGATGACGCCATCCTGCGGCCCGGTGCCGCGACCGACGGCATCGACTACATGACGCCGGAGGCCGCCGCCAAGGTGATCCTTCGCGGGGTCCACAAAGGCCGGGACTTCATCACCGTGGGCCGCGTTGCCTTTCTCTCCTCCCTGCTGATGCGCCTGTCGCCCAGGTTTTTCCAATGGTCCATGCGCCGCAAAATGCGCGCGGAGAAGACGAAGAGGTAAACGCTTTCCGCCAACGGGTGAGACCTCGAAACGGGATGCCGATGCCGGACCGCGTCGCGGACAACCAAGACGGCAAACGAGACGCGGGGGCCAAGGCCGCCGCCAAGACGCCGTTAAGCGTTCTGATTTCAGGCCACCGCCGCGTTCAGCATGAACTGCGCACTGATCGGACGAGACGCCGCCCCTATCGCGCGGGCTTTTCTGCCGATGCTCCCGGCCTCGATCCTGGGTGCGATGAGGCCGCGCAAATCCTGGTTGGCCGCATAACGCCTGACCCGGGATACCAGCTCTTCGCGGATCGAAGCTGGAAATGCGCCGTCGATGACGATGGCTTCGAAATCAATAACGGAACAGGTGGACATGGCCGCTTTCGCCAGTTCCTGCGCCGTTTGCCCTATCCACGGATCGACGTAGCGCGACAGCGCATGCCAGCTTTCCGGGTTCTCCCAAAGCTGCCGCGTTTCGATATCGACATCGTTCAGTCGCTCCTCCAACTGCCGGATCGAGGCCATGTCGACCAATTGCATGCTTTCGCCGTTCGGGCCGATGCTGCGCAGCGATCCAAGCGCGCCCGCGTTGCCTTTGCGCCCCTCGTAGACGGCGTTGTTCAATGCGATCCCGCCGCCGATATAGGCGCCGATAAAGAAATACGCGTAATCGCGGAACTCCTTGCCGCGACCATAGGTATGCTCCGCTTGGCAGGCGGCAGTCGCATCGTTCATCAACAAGACATCCTGCCCCGTTCGCGCTTCGATGGCGCCTTGAAGGTCGACATCGACCCATTCGGGAAATGATCCTGTCGAATGCGAATTATGCTTGTTCCAGAGTTCGAACGGGGCGGCCACGCCGATCCCCGAAATGCGTCGCCGCGCCTCTTGCGAGAGGTCCGAGAGGATGCTGGCCATGCCCGTCTCGACGAATGAGAAAATCGACTCCGGCAACGGCTTCTCGTAGGTCAGATGCCGTTCTTGTCGCAGACCGCCGCTGAAATCCATCAAGACGAGCTCAGCGGACCGTCTTCCGATCTTCAGACCCAATGAATACGCCCCATCCGGTGCCAATCGCATCGGGATAGACGGTTTCCCAACCTTACCGCGAACCGGATCGCCGCGCTCCAGCAGGCCGTCGCGTTCCAGGAGCCGCACGATGCTGGACACTGTTGGCGGTGACAGACCCGCCATTTTGGCCAGATCGCTGGCTGGCATGGCGCCATGTCTTTGGACAAGCGAAAGCACCAAGCGACCGTTATGGTCGCGAACGCCCTTCTGGCTCAGCCCGGAGCTGATTGATGTGACGAGACCGTCTTCCATTACGGTTTGATACTTCACTGTTTAGGAAGAATAGATCAATCCTTTAATTAAGAAACTTTACTAACTAATTGACAGGTGCCTTCGAATCAGGCCTTTTGGAAAGCAACGACGCGGTCTTGCCGCACGTCGGAACGCGAGGTGGAGGCCTCGCCAAATACTGTCTGGGAGGACATCATGAACAAACTTCTCATAGGAACGGCGCTGGCCGCCCTCACCACTGCGGGATCTGCCTACGCCGACACGCATTCAACGTCTGCTTGTCTGATTACCAAGACCGACACCAACCCGTTCTTCGTGAAGATGCGCGAAGGCGCCGCAGCCGCGGCAGAAGAGGCTGGCATCACGCTGCGCACCTTCGCGGGCCAGGTTGACGGCGACCACGAAACACAGGTCGCGGCAATCGAGACATGCATCGCGGACGGCGCATCCGGTATTCTGATTACCGCCTCCGACACCTCCTCCATCGTCAACGCCGTCACACAGGCACGCGATGCGGGCCTTCTGGTTATCGCGCTGGACACCCCGCTCGATCCGATCGACGCGGCCGACGCGACCTTCGCCACCGACAACTTCCTTGCCGGTGAACTGATCGGCCAGTGGGCCGCTGCACAGCTTGGTGACGACGCCGCGAACGCCAAGATCGCGATGCTTGACCTCGCTGTCAGCCAGCCGACCGTCGGCGTGCTGCGCGACCAGGGTTTCCTGCAAGGCTTTGGAATTGATCTGAACGATCCGAACGTGAACGGCGACGAAGACGATCCCCGCATCGTCGGCAACGACGTGACCGCAGGCAACGAAGAAGGCGGCCGCACGGCGATGGAAAACCTCCTCGCCGTCGATCCCGAAATCAACGTGGTCTATACCATCAACGAGCCCGCCGCCGCCGGCGCATACGAGGCGCTGCGTTCGATCGGTCGCGAAGACGACGTGCTTATCGTCTCTGTCGACGGGGGCTGTCCCGGCATCCAGAACGTCGCGGAAGGCGTGATCGGCGCGACCTCGCAGCAGTACCCGTTGCGGATGGCCTCGCTGGGCATCGAAGCGATTGTCGCTTACGCTGAAGACGGGACCCTGCCCGAAAACACGCCGGGCAAGGATTTCTTCGATACCGGCGTGGCCCTGGTCACCGATCAGCCGGCGGAAGGTGTCGAAAGCATTTCGGTCGCCGAAGGCACGGAGCTGTGCTGGGGTTAAGGTCCGAACGCAGTCTCTGTCGGCGAAGGGCGGGCCATTCCGCCCTTTGCCAACATGTTTCCACCGGTTGCGATGCGCGGCCGGACGACCTCGGGAGGGGGCAAGATGTCAACCAATGATGACTACGAATCCGTCGTAAAGACAGGCAAGGCCGAGGCCTTGGCCGAGTTTGCCTATGACCGAAAAGGCTTCCTCACGAAAGTGCAACATGCGCTGCACGTGAACCCGGCACTGGTACCCTTGTTCGTTTTGGTGGTGTCGATCATCGCGTTCGGCTTGCTTCTTGGCAGCCGCTTCTTTTCGCCTTTCGCACTGACGCTGATCCTGCAACAGGTGCAGATCGTCGGTATCGTGGCGGCGGCGCAGAGCCTCGTCATTCTGACAGCGGGCATCGACCTGAGCGTCGGGGCCATCGCCGTCCTCTCCAGTGTTATCATGGGGCAATTCACCTTCCGCTACGGTATTCCCGTCGAAATTGCAGTGATCTGCGGGTTGGCATTCGGCACGGCCATCGGATCGCTCAATGGCTGGCTCGTGGCGGTCATGAAACTGCCACCGTTCATCGTCACATTGGGTATGTGGCAGATCGTGCTGGCCGCGAATTTCCTCTATTCAGCAAACGAGACGATCCGTAGCCAGGACATCGAAGCCGGAGCGCCGTTGCTGCATTTCCTCGGTACCACCTTCGAAATCGGTGCCGACGAAACCGGCCGCGGCGGTGCAACCTTCACATTTGGCGTCATCGCCATGGTGCTGATTTTCGCAATATTGGCCTACATCCTGAGCCAGACCGCCTGGGGCCGGCATGTCTACGCCGTGGGGGATGATCCCGAAGCTGCCCAATTGTCCGGCGTCAACGTGCGCGGCACCCTGATCTCGGTCTATGCAGTGACCGGCTTCATCTGCGCCATTGCAGGTTGGGCCCTTATCGGGCGGATCGGATCGGTAAGCCCGACCTCCGGACAACTTCTGAACATCGAAAGCATCACGGCCGTGGTGATCGGTGGCATCTCGCTCTTCGGCGGGCGCGGCTCGATCATGGGGCCGTTGTTCGGCGCGCTTATCGTGGGTGTATTCACTCTCGGCCTTCGCCTCGCGGGTGCCGACGCCCAGTGGACATACCTGCTGATCGGCGCACTTATCATCGGCGCTGTCGCCGTCGACCAATGGATCAGAAAGGTATCGGCATGATTGAACCTATTTTGAAAGGCCGTGGACTGGTCAAGCGCTACGGCAGGGTTACGGCCCTCGATCACTGCGACTTCGATCTTTACCCCGGCGAGATCCTCGCCGTGATCGGGGACAACGGGGCGGGCAAGTCGTCGCTCATCAAGGCGGTATCCGGCGCAGTCGTTCCGGATGCAGGCGAGGTGTTCCTCGACGGCAAGCCGGTCCATTTCACATCGCCCACCGATGCCCGCAAGGAAGGGATCGAGACGGTATACCAAACCCTTGCGATGTCGCCCGCCTTGTCCATAGCGGACAACATGTTCATGGGGCGCGAGCTGCGCAAACCCGGTTTTCGCGGCAGGTTTTTCCGTCAGTTGGACCGCAAGAGGATGGAGAAAGTCGCCCGCGACAAGCTGTCCGATCTCGGCCTGATGACGATCCAGAACATCAACCAGGCGGTTGAGACCTTGTCGGGCGGCCAGCGCCAGGGCGTCGCCGTGGCCCGCGCGGCGGCCTTCGGCTCCAAGGTCATCATCCTGGACGAACCGACCGCCGCGCTCGGCGTGAAAGAGTCGCGCCGCGTCCTGGAACTGATCCTCGACGTCAGGTCCCGCGGTATTCCCATCATCCTTATCAGCCACAACATGCCGCATGTGTTCGAGCTCGCCGACCGCATCCACGTGCATCGGCTGGGCAAGAGACTTTGCGTGATTGATCCCAAGGATTACACCATGTCCGACGCGGTGGCCTTCATGACGGGCGCCAAGGAAGCACCCGAGCAGGCAGCCTGATGACTTCGTGGTAGCCTGACAGGTTCCCGTCGTCTCCGGCTCAAGGCACGGGAGCCACGGAAAACGCGTCATTCCAGCGCTCGAAGAACTGGCGCTCAGTGCTTTGGTCGAGCGCGACGAGGAGCGGAGGGGCCAGCGGGATCGAGCGACGGGCGCTTTGGATAACGTTTTGCTCCTCCGGCGAGGTCGAAAAGTTCAAGCCGACCGAAACAAGGATGGACTTGCCCCGGTCTGAGAGCAGGAAGTCCAGAAACCGCTCGGCCGCGCCCGGGTTTCGGGCACCCTTCGGGATCATGTAGCCGCGTGACAAGAAAAGCGTGTAGTCGTCCGGCAGGATCACACCCACGTTCGCGGGCGCTGCGTTTTGCACGTAGGACCCCAGAACGTTGTATGCGATCAGGTAGTCCCCGCGCGATACGCCGTCGATGATCTCGGCGGAACAACAGGTGGCAACGGCTTCGGACCGTGCGAGCCCTTCGAGCAGAGACCCGAACGTGGTGGCTTCGAGGCTGTCGATATAGGCAAAGAGATAACCGAGGCCGGAGGCTTCGATGTCGTAGGTGGCGACCCGGGCGCGCATCCTGTTGGGGTCATCACGCAACAGGTCGAGCAGGTCAAAGCGCGATTGCGGGACGTCTTCGGGCGCGATGTGCTGCGTGTTGTAGATCATCACGGCCGGCTCTTGGGTCACGCCCCAGATTTCATCGCGCCAACGCCGCGACGGCGGGAGCGCGCGCGTGCTTTCGGACACATAGGGGCGCGCGCAGGCCCTGTTCACGAGCGACACCATCAAGTGGACGGCCGAGGAGAACACGACATCCGAAGACGCCTTGCGGCCGTCGCAGGCGTCCGAGGCCGTGGCGTGCAGCGCGTTGGACCCCCATTGTTCATAGGTGATCGCCAGGTCCGGGGCGCTTTCTGCAAACGCTTTGAGCGCCGGGGCGAAGATCTCGATGTCGGTGGTCGACCGGATGATAAAGGGCGTCGCGCCGGTGCCGAATTGGGCGGTGGCCTCCGCGCTAGCCTCCTGTGCAACCGCCGGTGAAAGGCTGAACCAGAGCGCGAACAAGGCATGTGCCAGGCGGATCATGACGTCTCCTCCCTGAGTTTGGGCAAGGCAAGCGCGATGCGAAACCGGCCCCCGTCACGCGATGTCACGATGTCACCGTCAAACGCGTCCGCGACGGCGGTGACGATGGACAGGCCCAGCCCCACGCTGTCCTCGCGCGAGGCGGAGCTGCGCTGGAACCGTTCACCGGCGCGCGACAGAAGCTCCGGGGCGATGCCGGGCCCGGCATCCTCGACCCACAACAGCGCGCGCCCGCCCTCCTCGGACACCCCGATGCGCAGGGGCGGCTTGCCGTGCTTGAGCGCATTGGACAAAAGGTTCTTGCCCGCCTGCACGAGCGAAAACTCGTCGCCCGCGATCATCACCTCCCGCTCACCGATCACAAGCTCGACCTCGACGCCCGGGGTCAGCACGTCGTGATCGCGGGACTCGACGATTTCGAGCGCGATCTGGCGGAGATCGACCTTCTCGCGCGCGACGGAATCGGTGCGGTGGACCACCAGCGCGCGCGACAGCATCTGGTCCAGGAGCGTGCCAAGAGACCGCGTGCGGCGCGCGAGACGATCCAGGAGACGTTCGCGCTCGGCGGGGTCGGTTTCCTCTATCGCGGTCTCGGCCTGCGCCCGGATCGCGGCAACCGGCGTGCGCAATTGGTGCGCGGTATCGGAGATCAGGGACTGCATCGCCGAGAACTGCCGGTCCAACCGTCCCATGAAGCCGTTCGTGGCCGTGACGATCACCGCGATCTCTCGGGGCAGGCCCTCGGTCGAAACCGGGGTGAGGTCATAGGGGTCGCGCCCTGCCATGTCTTGGGCAATCTGGTCCAGAGGGCGCACCGCACTGCGCACGACGAAAACCGAGATCAGGATCAGGGCGGCGCCCGCGATGGCGAGGGGCAAAAGGGCGTTAAGCGTGAGGTCCACCGCCAAGGCGCGGCGCGCGATCGTGGTCTGCCCAACGGTCACATGGACGGCACCCGAGAATTCCCGTTCTGAAAACCGGCGCACCACGTCGACAAAGCGCGCATCCTCGCCCCGCATCTGCCCGTCGAAGAAGACCCCATCCCGGGACCGGTCGCGGTCAGGCTTCGGCGCGTCGGCATGTCCTGTAATCAGTGCACCATCCAGGCCGCGCACCGCGTAGGTCACGCGATCGTCGGGGGCCTGGGCCAAAAGCTCGAAGGCCGAGGTCGGCAGAACCACGATAGGTCCACCGTCGGACACGCGAATGGATTCCGCAATATCGGTCGCCGCGCCAAGAAGAAGACGGTCATAGGCTTCCCACGAGGCCGCGCGCCCGTTGAACCAGGCGAAAAGGGCCGCGATCACCGCACCGGTTCCGAGGATGACGACGAGCCCTGCAAGGAGCCGCGCGAGCAGGCTGGGTGCGTTTGTCTCAGTCAAGGTCCATGATCCGGTACCCCACACCACGTTGCGTCTCGATCCTCACGCGGCTGCCGGCCAGACGTTTGCGCAGCCGCGCGATATAGAGCTCGATCGCGTTCAGCCCGACATCGGCATCGTCGAAGGCGAAAAGCCCGTCGTAGAGCCGCTCTTTAGACAGGAATTGTCCCGGATAGCGCATCAGGAGTTCGAGAAGCGCCGCTTCCCGTCTGGTCAGGGCGATTTTCTCATCCTCCAGCGTGGCACTCATCTGCGATGGAGAATAGGACAGAGAGCCGACCTGGATGGTATCGCTTTTCTGAACCGCGTCCCGTCGGACCAGGGCACGAAGCCGCGCTTCAAGCTCGCGCTGGTCGAACGGCTTGACCAGGTAATCGTCGGCCCCCAGGTCGAGCGCACTCACACGATTGTCGACCGACACCAGCGCGGTCAGCATCAAGACGGGCGTCCGGTCGCCGCTGATCCGCAATTGCCGCAGGAGATCGGTGCCGCTTCCATCGGGCAGGTTGATGTCGAGCACCAGCGCGTCATAGCGCTGAACGGCAAGGCAATCCTCCGCCTCCTCCCGCGTGGCGGCCAGATCGCAGGCAATGCCCGTCTTGGCGAACCTTGACGACACGGTTTCGGCAAGGTCGGTCGCGTCTTCGACCATCAGCACGCGCATCATTCGTCCTTTCGCGTCATGCAGCCAATGCATGACAGTTTTGTGACAGGTTCAACCTTTATTCCCCTCATAACCCGACCGGAGCAACGCGAAAAGCCTGCGTGTCGGCCGGGGAGGAGACAGGCGTGCCGGACAATAAGGCGCACGCCGCATGTGGAGGACACAAAATGATTATCAAAACGGCTCTGGCCGCACTCGTGCTCGGTGCATCGACCCTCGGTGCAGTGGCACAGGATTTCACCCCCGAAAACCCCGAATGCATCGCGCCCGCGAACCCCGGCGGCGGCTGGGACTTCACCTGCCGACAGGTGGGCAAATCGCTCCAGGACCTGGGCCTGCTCGACAAGACCATGCAGGTCGTGAACCTCGCCGGTGGCGGCGGTGGCGTCGCCTTCGCCGAAGTCGTGAACAAGCGCGGTGACGACAACGACCTGATCGTCGCGGCATCCTCGGCGACAGCGACCCGGCTCGCCCAGGGCGCCTTTCCGGGCAACACGATGGACGAGGTCCGTTGGCTCGCCTCGATCGGCGCCGACTACGGCGTGATCGCAGTGGCCGATGACAGCGAGATCACCACGCTGCCGCAGCTTCTGGACACGATCAAGAACGACCCGACCTCGATTTCGGTCGCCGGTGGTTCGGCCGTGGGTGGCTGGGACCACCTCAAGGTCCTGATCGCCGCCAACGCCTATGGCATCGACGATGTGCGTTCGGTCAAATACATCGCCTTCGACGGTGGCGGCGAAGCGGTAACCCAGCTCCTCGCGGGCTCCGTGCAGGCCTTCACCGGCGACATCTCGGAAGCCAAGGGCTTCGTCGATTCCGGTGACATCAGGGTCATCGCGATCCTGTCGCCCGAACGTCTCGACGGTGAATTCGCCGACTTCCCGACGGCCCGTGAACAAGGCGTCGACGCCATCGGCGCCAACTGGCGCGGCTTCTACGCCCCTGGCGGCATGTCGGACGCGGCCTATGACGCCTGGGTGTCGAAGATCGCCGATCTCTATGCAACCGACGAGTGGAAAGCGATCATGGCGGCCAACGGATTGGCACCGCTGAGCCTGCAAGGCGAAGAGTTCGAAGAGTTCGTGGCAAACTCCGTCCAGCAGATTCAGGATATCTCCCGCGAAATCGGGATCATCAAGTAACGACGATACCACGCATCAAAGCTGGGCGGCGACAGTGTCGCCGCCCTTTTTCCCTCAGCCGTAAGGAGACCGCCATGAGCGATCGTATCTTCGGCGTCGTCGGACTTCTGCTCGCCATCGGTTTCGCCCTGGCTGCGCTGAACATCGAGGAAAGCTTTCTCTCCGACGCCGTTGGCCCCAGTGGCTTCCCACTCATCGTCGCTGCCGTGCTCGCCCTGTCGAGCATCGTGATCGTGGTCAAACCAGACCGCGCACCGCACTGGCCCAGCTTGGGCCGTCTCGCCGAACTTCTGGCCGCCGTCGTCGTGATGGTCCTTTATGCCGAGCTTTTGCCGACCCTGGGTTTCGTGATCGCGACCGCTTTCGCTGCCGCCTATCTCAGCTGGCGTCTCGGGTCGGGCATTCTGGCGTCGATCCTGACCGGTATCGGCTCGTCGGTCGGCATCTACGTGATCTTTCATCTCATCTTCGGCCTGTCGCTCGCGCGCGGTCCGCTCGGCTTCTGAGGGGATAACCGATGGAAACTTTTGCAAACCTTGCCGATGGTTTCGCCATCGCGCTGACATGGAACAACCTGTGGCTCGCGCTTCTGGGCTGTTTTCTCGGCACCATCATGGGCGCGCTGCCGGGCCTCGGTCCGTCGAACGGCGTCGCGATCCTCATCCCGCTCGCTTTCACCATGGGGCTGGGCGCGACACCGTCGCTTATCCTGCTGACCTCGGTCTATTACGGGGCGATGTATGGCGGGCGGATTTCATCCATCCTTCTGAACATTCCCGGCGATGAACCGGCGATGATGACCTGTCTCGACGGGCATCCAATGGCGAAAAACGGTCTCGCGGGCGCGGCGCTGTCACTCTCCGGCATCGCCTCGTTCGTGGGGGCGTTCATTGCGACCTGGGGTCTTATCCTGCTCGCCCCGCAGCTCGTGAAAATCGCGCTTCTCTTCGGGCCCGCCGAGTATTTCGCGCTCTTCGCTCTCGCCTTCATGACGCTGGGCGGGGTGTCTTCGACCAACCAGGCCAAGTCCGCCTTCGCCGCGGCACTTGGCCTCGGGCTTGCGACGATCGGTGTCGATACGCAGACCGGTGTGCCGCGCTTCACCTTCGGCGAAGTGCACCTTTACGACGGTCTCGATTTCCTTGTCGCCATCGTCGGCCTGTTCGCCCTTTCCGAAGTGTTCATCTTCCTCGAAGAACGTCACGGCTCCGCCAATGCGGATGCCAAGAAACTGACCATCGGCAAGCTCTATCCCCCCCTGTCGATGATCAAGCAAACCATACCGACGATGCTGCGCACCTCGGTCTTGGGGTTCATCGCCGGTGTTCTGCCGGGCGCAGGTGCGTCGCTGGGGTCTTTCATCAGCTATTCATTCGAGAAACGGCTGGTCGACAAGGACAATACCTTCGGAACGGGTGACCCGCGCGGCGTGGCCGCGCCAGAGGCGGGCAACAATGCCGCCGCGGGTGGCGCCCTGGTTCCGATGCTCGCGCTCGGCGTTCCGGGGTCGGGAACCACCGCGGTGCTTCTTGCCGTGCTGCTGTCGCTCAACATCACGCCCGGTCCGCTTCTGTTCTCGGAGAACCCGGACGTGGTCTGGGGCCTGATCGCCGCGCTCTTCATCGCGAACTTCATGCTCCTTGCGCTGAACATCCCGATGGTGGGGCTGTTCACCCGGGTTCTGCTGGTCCCGCCGCGCATCCTCATGCCGATTGTTGCCATGGTCAGCTTCGTTGGCATCTACGGCATCTCGGGGTCGACCTTCGATCTGCTCGTCATGATCGCCTTCGGTGTCATGGGCTGGGTTCTGCGCAAGCTCGACGTGCCGCTGGTGCCGATCATTCTGGGCACGTTGCTGGGCAACGCGATGGAGAATAACCTGCGCCGTGCGATCACCATCGACAATGGCAACTGGTGGACCCTGATCGACAGCCCTCTGACGATCATTCTCTGGTCCATCGCGATCGTCGGCTTCATCCTCCCGCTCGTGATCGGGCGCCGGGTAAAATCCCGGATGCGCCGCGACGAAGAAGGGGCGTTGCAAGACTAAAGCGTCCCGCCTTATTCCTGAGACAGGGATGAGGCGGGGCGCGGCACTACATATGAGCGTTTTACGCGTTCCGCCAAAAACCAGTGAATCAGGTTTTTGGCGGAACGCTTCAAGAAAGACCGAGGGCGGCCACCACCCGTCGCCCTCGACCGACCCATGTCCCGGCAACCGCCGCGCGTGCCAGGCCGTGGACTGATCACAGCTGATCGCAATGCGGATGGCCGCGAGGGCAATACCGCCCACGAAGGTCTCGGCCTGACCTCCCACTGAACTTTCACCCATCCGAACCCGGGGACCTTCGGGATTTGCGCCGATTGGCACGGATAATGCACAACGCACCTTTCCCCAACGCCCCCTGATTTCGCTGGTGCCCGCGGCCGGACTCGAACCGGCACGGCATTAAGCCAAGGGATTTTAAGTCCCCAGTGTCTACCATTCCACCACGCGGGCCAGCGCCAAGATTGGTAAGGGATGGACGCCAAAAGGGGAAGCGGCTTGGCATCGAAATTTGCCGCCCCGGACAAAAAACGCCCCGCGGATCGGCGGAGCGTTTCGGTCCGGTCGCCGGCCTAGTCGAACTTCTTCGACGGCGCCAGGACGGTCGCCTGCCCTTTGAGCACCGGCTTGCCGTCCACCAGCGCCTCGGTCTTGAGCGTCACGCGCCGCTTGGAATGGTCGATGTCCATCACAGTCACCTCCGCGCGCACCACGTCGCCGGGGCGCACGGGGCCGATGAATTTCAGCTCCTGCCCCATGTAGATCGTGCCGTGCCCCGGAAGCTGTTCGCCGATCACCGCCGAAATCAGCCCCGCCGTCAGCATCCCGTGCGCGATGCGCCCACCGAAGATCGTGTCCTGCGCATAGGCTTCGTCCAGATGAACCGGGTTCCGGTCGGTCGATACCTCGGCGAACATCTCGATATCGCGGTCGGTGACCTCCTTGGTGACATGACGCATCATGCCAATTTCAAGGTCTTCGATACAGATCGTGCCGCGGGGCATATTGTCCAACATGGGATCCTCCGGGTAATAATATTGCCGGAAATCCGGCGATGCGTAACAATATTACTTCGCAACCGCAGAAATCAACCCCGGATTTGCGCCTATCTCAGATAACCCATGGCAAAGGTCGGCGTGACCATCTCCTTGTTCACATAGGTGTCCAGCGCCTTTTGCACGGGCTGACGCCCCGTTTGCGTCTCCTCCCGCGCCAACCCGCCGGTAATGAAGAGAGAATCGATGTCCTCGCCCAACGCGCCTTTGATGTCCGTCGCGATCCCATCGCCCACGGCAAGGATACGGCTGTCAGACGGCTGCTTGCCCAGCGCCGACAATCGCCGCCGCGCAAGGTCGTAGATCGGCGGATGGGGTTTCCCGAAATACAGGCTCTCGCCCCCCATCTCGGTATAGAGCGCCGCCACCGCCCCCGCGCACCATTCGCGCACATCGCCCCGGTCCACGACGATATCCGGGTTCGCACACAAGAGCGGCAGCCCCTTTTGCTTGGCATAGAGCAGGTCCGGCCGCAGATCTTCCAACGGCGCCAGGGGATCGAACGGCCCCGCGCAAACGATCCCTTCCGCCTCCTTCAAGTCGACACGCCGTATCTCCACCGGATCGTCGATAATCTGCATCGGGTCGAAGAATTCACGGTCCCGATCCTCCCCCATGAACCAGACCTTTTCACCGACAGCGCCCATGAACATCGCAGCCCGCGCCGCGTCGCCCGAGGTCGCGATGGTATCCCAGGTGTCGTCGGGCAGACCCATCTGTGCCAAATGCCGCTCGACCGATGCCCGGTGGCGCGGCGCATTGGTGACAAGCACCACCGTGCCGCCCTTTTCGCGAAAGCCGCGCAACGCCGCGACGGCCTCGTCGAACGGCTTGTGGCCATCATGGACGCACCCCCACAGATCGCAAAACAACGCGTCATAGGGCGCGGAAATATCGGCCAGGCTTTCGACGATCTGGGTCATAGGGGGTCTCCTGCTCTCTTGCCTCTCTCTACCGCGCCCGCGTCGATCACGCGACAGCGAACCTCTCCGCCCCGGCAGAATTCCACGCTGCGACGACCTGCGACGCGCGCGCCGTCGTTTTACAACGTGGTCACCTCTACGTCTGGCGCGGGTCACGCCTCCCTTGAAGCCACCCGCGAAAGCTCATATTCACGCTCCTGAACATATTCAGGAGAAACGACCCATGGCAGACCGGACGCGGCGCACCATCTTGCTGGCGATCCCCGTGGTCGCGATCCTCGCGGGCGCGGGCTACACCGTCACCTCCGCCAACCGCCCCCCGGCCTTCGATCACCTCGCCCTGTCCAGCGAAGAGCTGACCGACGGCGATGCGCTCGTCGTCGATATCCGCCACCCCGAAGAATGGGTCGAAACCGGTGTGGTCGAAGGCTCGGTTCTCTTCACCTATGCCGGCGCCGACCGCTTCCTCGCCCAAGTCGGCCCCGCCATCGCCGATGGCCGCGATCTCGTCCTCATCTGCCGATCCGGAAACCGAACCTCACGGGCCGCGGCCGAACTTGCCGACAAGATCCCGAACCGGATCATCTCGGTCGAGGGCGGCATCAAACGGATCATCTCGGACGGCTACCAGACGGTAAAACCGCGCTGATTTCCGCATCTCGGACGCGACGTCCGGGGTTTCGTCAGAGGTGCCTTGGCGCGGGCGTGACGCCTGCCGGACGGCAGCGCCCGATCAGAACCGGCGCCGCACATAGGGCAAGAAGCCGACAGCCAGGGCCACTTCGATCAGGGCGGCCACGAGGATGCCGGGCCCGACCCGGCCGAAGGTAAGCTCCAGCACCCCCAACACAGCCAGACCGCCCATCATCACGACCATGCCCCGGGCAAACACCACCTGCGTCGCCCCCTTGGCCCGACGCGCGCCCCAGAGCAGGATCGCGAGTCCGCCAAGGATCACCGCCGTGCTCCGCGCAAACGCTTCCGCCGCCACGGAACCTTCCAGGCCGAAGAGCCAGAAAACCAGCCCGGGCACGAAGAACAGCACCGAAGCGAGCGCCCCGGTGACAAGGAAGCTGGCGAGGATCAGGTGGCGAAAGGACATGGCGTCTCCAAAACTTCTGCGCCCAAGCTATCGGTCATATCCCCGATGTAAAGGGCGAAGCACCAACCTGTCGGCACCCGGTCGCTTATCCAATTCCGACATTCGAAACGAAAAAAAGGGCGCCCCAAATCGGACGCCCTTGTCTTACTCGAACAATCCCGCTCAGAGAGCGAGGTTCGGGATGATCTGCTTTTTCCGGCTCACGACGCCCGGAAGCACGACCGTGTCGCCCGAAACGCTGGCATTGAAGCTCTTCTCGGCCAGACCTTTGACCAGGTCATTGGGCACCAGAAGCGTCGCTTCTTCGCGGATAATGTCCACCACGAAGAGCAGCACCTGGTCCACACCGTCCTCGGCGGCCACGGTCTTCATGCTCTCCATCAGGCTCGCCTTGCGGTCGAGCGGGATCTCCGGTGCCGTTGTTTCCAGGACCGAGACGCGGAACTTGGTGCCCGCGACTTCGTATTCCTTCGAATCCATGCGCAGAAGCTCGGCATCCGAGAACGCGCTCACGTCCGACTTGGCCGCGAACATCTCGGCCGCGTAATCCGGGATCGACACGCCCAGTTCCGAGGCCAGCGTCTTGGCCACCTCGATGTCGCGCTCCGTGGTCGTCGGCGACCGGAATTCGAGCGTATCGGACAGGATGCAAGACAGCGCCAGCGCGCGGATCTCGTCGGTCATCTTGGCGGTATCGTCGCCCATCAGGTCGTACATGATGGTGGCGGTGCAGGCGACCGGGCGGATGGTGATGTCGATCGGCCCCTTGGTTTCCAGCCCGCCGACCAGCTTGTGGTGGTCGATGATCTGCACCACGTCGGCGTCATTGATGTTCGACGGCAATTCCGCCGGGTTGTTCGTGTCCACCACGACGCAGCGCTGCCCCTCGGCCAGATCGGTCAGGATCTCGGGCTTGTCCTGTCCCCAGCGCTCCAGGACGAAAGCCGCTTCGGTGTTGGGCTCACCAAGAAGCACGGGCTTGGCGTCCACGCCCTTCACGTCGTTGAGATACCACGCCCAGATAAGCGGCGAGCCGGTGGAGTCGGTGTCAGGCGATTTGTGCCCGAAAACGAGGGTGGTCATGATGCAGCGTCCCTTTTGGGGTTTCGGATTTCGTCGCGTGTATAGGCCCGCTGTGCGGGCTTGTCACCACCCCCTTGGGGCAATCGCGACGCCGCGCTACAAAGCGCCATGGCAAAGGTAACCGAAACCGATCTCTACCCGCCCGTGAAGGCCTGGCTCGAAGCCATGGGCTACGAGGTAAAGTCGGAAATCGGCCCCGCCGACGTGCTCGCCATTCGCGCGGACGCGGAGCCGCTGGTGGTCGAACTCAAGGCGGGCTTTTCCCTCACCCTCCTGCAACAGGCCGTAGCCCGTCAGTCCGTAACGGATGCGGTCTATGTTGCCGTCCCCCGCTGGTCTGGCAAATCCGGCTGGCGCGCCTTCAAGGGAAACGTCGGGCTGGCCAAACGCCTCGGCCTCGGCGTGCTTTCGGTCAAACTCGACGAGGGCCAGGTGCAGGTCCACGCAGACCCGGTGGAATTCCGCCCCCGCAAATCGAAACTCAAACGCGACCGGATGCTGAAAGAATTCGCCGCCCGCGCGGGCGACCCGAACCAGGGCGGCACCCGCGGCCAGATCACGACCGCCTACAAACAGGACTGCGCCCGCATCCACGCGCATCTCGCGAAACACGGCCCCAGCAAGGGCGCCGAGATCGCCCGCGCCACCGGCGTCACCCGGGCCACCCGGATCATGTATGACAACCACCTGGGCTGGTTCATCCGCGTGGACAAAGGCCTCTACGATCTCTCCGACACCGGCCGCACCACGTCACCATAAGAAAAGGGACGCCAAAACGCCCCTCTTCATCGTGCCTCAAATATCCCGGGGAGGTCCGGAGAGCCCTTCCGGCATGTTTCGTTGCCGAAACACGCCTCTCGGGTTCCGCGACGCAGGCGTCGTTACGGGCAGCGCCCCTCCAAGAGCGCGACGGCGACAGAAGGCGCAAAACCTCGGTTCACGAAGGAACGGCAGTCGATCGCGAACCTGCCCGAGTGTCACCGTTTCAGTGGCGCGCATATTGAGTTCACGACGAGGGCGCAGGCTCAGGCCACGTTCTGCAGCGCCACGCGCGGGGTCACGCCCAGCGCATGGACCACGTCGCGCGTCAGCCCCGGCTTGTTGAGCGTGTAGAAGTGCAGATCCTCGACGCCCCCTTCCACCAGCTCCGTGCAAAGCTCGGTCGCCAGCGAGATCGACAACAGGTCCTCCCGCCCGTCGCGCTCGGCGCGCTCATAGGCTTCGTCGAGCCAGACCGGCACCGGCGTCCCGCAGGACTGGGCGAACTTGCGCACGCCCGACCAGGTCTCGATCGGCAGGATGCCGGGGATGATCGGCGCGTCGATCCCCGCCGCCGCGCATTTGTCGCGGAACCGGAAAAACGTCTCGGCCTCGAAGAAGAACTGCGTGATCGCGCTGTCGGCGCCCGCGTCGATCTTGCGCTTCAGCCACTCGACGTCCGCGTTCTCGTCCCGTGCCTCCGGGTGCCGGTCCGGATAGGCGCCGACCCGGATGTTCACATCGCCACGTTTTGCCAGCGCCTCGACCAGTTCGACCGAATTGGCGAACCCGTCCGGCGTCGCGGCAAACCTGTCCGTGCCCTTCGGCGCATCGCCCCGCAGCGCCACGATATCGGTGACGCCGGACGCCACGTAACGGTCCACGATATCCATCGTTTCGGCCCTGGAGGCGTTCACGCAGGTCAGGTGCGCGGCCACGTTCAGCCCGTAATTGCGGTGGATCGTCGAGACCACGTCATGGGTCAACTCGCGCGTCGTGCCCCCGGCCCCGTAAGTCACGGAAACGAAGCTCGGATCGAGCGGGGCCAGGTCGCGCACGGTGTCCGACAGCCGGAAGGTGGAGTTCACGTTCTTCGGCGGGAAAAATTCGAAAGAGATGCGAGGCGGTTTCATATCGGTTTCATCCTGTTTGCTTGCCTCCAGAACTAGGGGGTTCCATTCGGTGAGGCAAATTCATAATACTCAGGAAGAATATGAGGATCATGCATGTATATCGAATTTCGCCATCTCCGCTCCATCCGCGCCATCCATGAGGCCGGCGGCCTCGCGCGCGCGGCGGATATGCTCCACATCACCCAGTCCGCACTCTCGCACCAGATCAAGGGGCTGGAGGACCAGGTCGGCATGGAGCTGTTCCAACGCCGCTCGAAACCAATGAAGCTCTCGCCCGCGGGCCAGAAGCTCCTAAACCTCGCCGAACGCATCTTGCCCGAGGTGTCCCGCGTCGAAGAGGAGTTTCGCGCCATGCAATCGGGCCGTTCGGGGCGGATGCATATCGCCATCGAATGCCACGCCTGTTTCGACTGGCTGTTTCCCGTGCTCGACGGTTTTCGCGGCGCCTGGCCCGAGGTGGACGTGGACATCCGCATGCGTCTCGCCTTCGACGCGCTGGAGGCGTTGCGCCGCGAAGACGTGGACTTCGTGATCTCCGCCGACCCCGAAACCCTCCCCGGCGTGACCTTCACGCCACTGTTCGACTACGAGCCGATGTTCGTTAGTGCCGCGAACCATCCGCTCGCCACGCACGATTGGATCGAGGCCGAGGATTTCACCGGTGAAACCCTCCTCCACTACCCCGTGGAACGCGCCAAGCTCGACATCTTCACCAAGCTCCTCACCCCCGCCCGCGTCGAACCCGCCGCCACCCGCGGCGTCGAACTGACCGAGGTGATCTTGATGCTGGTGGCCGCAGGCCGGGGCGTCACCGTGCTGCCTGACTGGGTCTTGGGCAAATACAAGTCCAACCCGGACTACGCGATCCGCCCGATCACCGAGGCAGGCATCTCCAAACGCATGTATGCCGCGACCCGCGACGAAGACGTGGCCAAGCCCTATATCGCCCACATGATGCGACTGGCCCGCACCGAGCCGGTCAAACTCCAGCGCGTTTGACCGGCCCATATCCCGCGACCACCCCGCGCGGCCCAAAATCCGTCACCTGGATTTTGCCCGATTTCGTCCCACGAAATCGCCCATAATGCCGAGGTTCGCTCTATGCCGCACCGGTCCTTGCAACCTGTTGTGCCGTAGAAGGACCGGCGCGCCTTGTCGGCACAGGCCTTCGCACCCAAAAACGGACCTTCGCGCAATATGCAGCGCAAGCACCCAAACGACCGAACGTTGCAGGTCGCACGAACGGCAGCGATGCGCAGGGAGGTGGCTTTGCAAAGTTGTGCGTCACGTAGCGGTTCTTGACATTCCCGGCCCATTCCCGCCGTCGGTCTTCACGTACATCCCGCTTACATGTCCGCGCCGACGCAGAATTCAGTTAACTTATCGAGAGTTACATGATTGCCCGACCGAACACCGCACTTACATGCATCAGTCCTGAGAGCGTCGTTTCCGTGTATTCGGATCGGGAGGAGCGGCAATCCGTCGCGCATGTTTGTACTGTATCCGTTATCCGGGAACCGGACGATCTCGACCTGGGGTCGGGCAACTCCCATCCGGTCGGTGGCAAGGGGTCCAGGGCAAACTGATACAATCGAGAATAGGTAGCGAAATGACCTCCAAGTCTCTCAGAACATCCACCGCAATTTTTGCCGCGTTGTCTCTTATGCAGCCCCTTCCGGCGCTCACGCAATCCAGCACCGAAATCCGCTCATTCGAAGAGATCTGCGCCGAGGCCATGATTGCCGACGCACTTGCCTGCGAGCTCCATATCAAGGAGCTCCAGATAGCGGCCGAGGCCGAAGCACAGGCGACGGCTGACGCCGCTGCACAGATTATCGCCGAAGCTGAAGCCGCCGCGCAAGCCGCGACCGAAGCCGATACCGACGCCCAGACCGATGCCGCCGCCGAGGCGGATAATCTGGCTCAAGCAGCCGTCGACGCCGAAACGCAGGCCGCGGATGCAGCCAGCGCCGCCGAACGGCTCGCTATTGAAGCCGAAGCCGCTGCACAAGCTGCAGCTGACGCGCAAACTGCGGTCGAGGCCCCTGACGAAGCCGAGGCTATTGAATTTGGTAAAGCCGAAACCGAGGCTGAGGCTGAAGCCGCCGCAGATGCACAAGCTGAGGCTGACGCACAAGTTCAGGCAGAAGCTGATGCCGCTGCGCAAGCCGAGGCGGAGGCTGAAGCCGCCGCGTTGGCCGAGACAGAAGCCGCCGCGCAGACCGAAGCCGCTGCGGACCAGGATGCCGAGCCTGTCCCGGAAACCTTCACCGAAGCACCTGAAACGACCGAACCTGTTGCCGAAGATTGTCTGGCCGAGGTTGTCGATGCCGATGGCACCATTCTCTGCGCCGATGAGTTGACCGGCGAAGGTGTCGCCGCAATCGCGGACGAGGACGGTGAAGGAACCGAAACGGAGGTCGAGGTGACGACCGAGACCATCACTGAAAGCACTCACCGCTCCAGCAGCGAGGAGTTCGGTGAAGCGACACTTGACGCCGAGGGCGAGGCAACAACTGAAGCAGCCGCCGACGGGCCGGAAGTGGAGCAACGCGACACCGGTATGAGCGACCTCGAAAAGGCCGGCTTGTTCGTGCTCGGCGCGGTGGTCGTCGGTGCGATCCTGTCCAATGGTCAGCGGGTGGAAGCCAATACTGGCGATCGGGTGATCGTGCTCAATGACGACGGCACCTACCGGGTGTTGAAGGATGATGATGCGCTTCTGCGCCAGCCGGGATCGGACGTGCGCACGGAACGGTTCACCGACGGTTCGACCCGAACCACCGTCACCCGCGACGATGGCACCCAGATCATCACCATACGGGATTCCACGGGTCGTGCACTTCGCCGCGTTCGGATCGAACCGGACGGGCGCGAATACCTGCTGATCGACGACACCCGCACCTTCGATCCGGTGATCGTCCGCGACCTTCCAACGCCGGTCTATGACGACTTCGATTACAGCAGGGCGACCGGTTACGAAGCGCTGCGCCAGGCACTTCTGGCCGCCGACCAGCGCGACTACGGCCGCAGTTTCAGCCTGCGACAGGTGCGCAACATTGTTGAGGTGCGCGAACTGGCACCCGAGATCAACTTCGGCGCCGTCACCTTCGCCACGAACTCCGCCGCGCTTCAACCGTCGCAGGCGGAACAGCTTCGGGAGATGGGCCTTTTGATGAGCGACCTGATCGCCGACGACCCAACCGAGCTATTCCTCATCGAGGGTCATACCGACGCGATTGGGGGCGCAGGCCATAATCTTCTCCTGTCGGATCGGCGGGCCGAGTCTGTGGCGCTCGCCTTGAGCGAGTATTTCCAGGTGCCGACGGAGAACATGGTTGTTCAGGGGTACGGGGAACGCTTCCTCAAGATCCCGACCCAAAGCGCCGAACGCCTGAACCGGCGCGTTGCCGTGCGTCGCATCACGCCTCTGTTGCAGCCGTACTGAGCCTGACTGAAGTCAGGCTGCAGGGCAGCTCAGAAGCAAGTGAGTCGACATGAACGCAAACACCCCCGGCCTCGCTTGGCCGGGGGTGTTTGCGTCTTATCCGATGGTCGGTGAATGAAAGCCTTTGTCGACACTCAGAAAAACATGTCGAACACGTACTCGCGTTCCGGGTATTCAGCGCCCGTGTTCATTCCACGAAAATGGCGACCCGGTTTCCCGGATCGCCTGAACTCATCACCACTTGGTCATGCCGATGTGGCAAACCGATAAGACAACGCACTACCGAACGATATACACCACGCGGCGGTTCTCCCGCTCGACAAGCACCGGAACGCCGTTGACATAGGCATAGTAGTATTCGCTGTCAGGCACCTCGTTCAGCATCACGGACTCGGGAAGACCCGCACCCACAACAACCTCTCCGTCGAGATAGACCGGATCGACCGGATTGCCGCGGACATAGGTCGTAACGGTTTCTGTCGGCGTGATCGCTGCTCCGGCACCCATGCCGATCGCCGCACCGATAATCGCTCCGACCGGCCCCCCGATAATACCACCGGCGACTGCGCCGGTCACGGCGCCGCCAACCGCAGCATCCGGGTCCTGTTCGTAGGTAATGGTTTTGACAGCCAGCCGTTCACGAACGGCAGAGATCGGCGCATCGACCGTCGCGGTCAGATAGTCCCCAGAGGCCCAGCCGTTGAACTCACCGTGCGTGACCTGGCACCAGTTGGACGCATCAAGGCATCCATCGACCACCACCGTTTGCGAGGCGGGAATCACCGAGATAATGTCATAGGTTGTGCTGGGACCCGCCCGAAGGTTGAGATCGGTCCAAGCCGTTGCCGTGGTTTGGGCAAGGGCCGAGGAGGCGAAAACCAGGCCAGCAACTGTCGTACTCAGAAAAAGCTTATTCGTCATCTGAAATTCCTTTCATGACCATTTCCGGAATTCGCAGGCATCAGAATTTTCGACAGACCAGAGGTTGATCTGTCATATCATTTTCGGATTTCCGGAATGGCCCGCTTGGCGGCCGGAGATTCGGCGCCATGCTTTACTTTGATGAAAACCAGCCGCGCCCTGACTGATGCAAATCAGCGTATGAAACTATTTTTTTGCGGCGCTCGGGCAAACTGGCCTGTGACCATTCACCTGACCTTGGCACTGCCTCGGTAATACTGAAGCCGACCTGCTCAAGGCTTTCTCTGTATCGCACGCCTCCCCAAGACCGCGGTGCGCCCGAAAACTGATCCATGTTATAGGAAATAGTCCGGCAAATGGCTATTATCGGTCAGGTATTTGGCCATTTGCCAATCATGAAGAAGGGAATCCAATGAACCGGATCATATACATTGTCGGACTTATCGTGATCGTTCTGTTTATCTTGGGCTATTTTGGCTTGCGTTGATCGCCGGGTCCACTGCGATCGGAGCCGCATCCGGGAGCCAAAACGGTGACTGGTGCCAGTCGTGACAGGCTGGCCCGCGCCTATGTGAGCCCCGACACGATCCGGTGCGATCGGTCAATTTCTGGAGATACAACATGAATGACGCAGTGAAGACGAAAGCCTCCCCTGACGATCTCAGCCAGCAGATCGAGGATCTGCGCGAAGACCTGTTGAAGCTTGCCGCGACGGTTAGAAACGAGATGTCCGAAGGTATCGAAGAGGCCGGGCGGCAGATCAGCAAGACCAGCCGGGACGCAAAGACAACGGCCACCAACGCGGTGATCGGCCATCCCCTGACTGCAGTCGGAATTGCCGCTGGAATTGGCCTTCTGCTCGGCCTTCTCGCGCGGAAAGGCTGATCCGTCATGGCTGCCGCGCTCTCCCGGTCAGCCCGACCCTTGCTGCCGTTGGCCGCTTTTGTCGCGGCCTTCTTGCTGGGGCGGCGACGGTGACGAATGCGTAGCGGCGTTGAGCCGCCGCACGAAGGCGATCGCGACGATCAGCGTCGGTGTCGCAACCAGCGCACCGGCGGCGCCCCAGAGCCACGCACCGAAAGCAATCGCCACGAACACGGCAATAGGAGCGATCCGAATGCGCGCGCCGACCACCATCGGAGTGACAATGTGGCCCTCGATCGTGTTCAGCACAACGACGACGGCAAAGGGCGCGAAGGCAATGATCGAATCGTCGTAGGACACGAGCCCAATGCCCAATGTGACCAGCCCCAGGATGGCCATCCCGATGAAGGGCATGAAGTTCAAAAGCGCCGCAGCGGCGCCCCAGAGCGGGGCGTTGGCTACGCCTAGCAACTGGAAGGCCACAGCAATGCTTACCCCGAGTCCCAGATTGACAATGGTGATTGCCAGCAGGTAGCGCGCGACGTTGGTGCGCACGTCGCGCATGGCCCGGCCGACTGCACGGCGCGTCGAGGCCCCGGACACCAGCGACATGCCCCAACGGGCCAGCATCGTGCGATCGCGGAGCATGAAAAAGGTGAGCATTGCCCAGAAAACCGCTCCGAAGGCAATGCCCGGGGCACTGATCGCCAGGTCGGCCAACAGGTTCTGGCCACCCGCCACCAGCTTGTCGACGGCGTCATCCTCTGAGCTCTCTTCGGTCGGTGCGGCCGGCACGGTGCCTTGCGGTTCGGCAGAGGGGATGGCCTTAGACTCGCCTTCGGGTGACGCTGACAACTGCAATATGATTTGGCGCGCGCGCGTCTCCGCCTCGCGCAAGATCTGTGGCGCTCGCTCGCTCATGGCTTCCGCCGAGGGAGCAAGCCAATACGCGGAAATCGCCGCGCCGGAAAGCAGACTACCGACAACGAAGGCCGCGCAGAGCGATGCTGGCGCGCCGGTGCGTTCCAGCCAGTGAACCGAGGGCGCAAGGGCAATCGCGCAAAGCAGGGCGAGTACCGTGGGTACCGCGATCAGGCTTGCCGCATCCAGCGCCGCGAGAACCATCACGCATGCGATGATGCCCAGCAGCGTGGTCTGGAGAGCGCTCCGATCGATCCGCGAGAACCACCCTGTAGATACTGCCCGGCGCGGCGACGTCGATGCGTCTTGCGGTCTCTCATCGGTCATGAGGAGCCTGCCTTTCTGAAATGATCGACGAGGGGATCATATGATCTTTCGGCGCGTGGGTGGGGAGAAACATCGTCCAGCCTGTTCTCAACGCCGATGCCGAATGCATGACGAGTTCGACAGGTTAACCTAATGCGATGTTGTCTAATTGAAGCGGCTGACGGTCTTGCTGATGCAGGTTAGCGCCGCGCAGGCCACGACAGGCGATGATGCCTCCATTGTGATTCCAGAGTGTCCGAAACTGCGATCCGCAGGTGGCAACACAGCGTCCACAAAGGATCTCGCACCATGGATAAGGACCGCATCAAGGGAACCGTCAAGAAGACCGAAGGCTCGATCCAGAAGACCTACGGCAAGGCGAAGGATGCCCTGCGCAAGACCTGATGCCGAGGGCTTGAAACCCAGCGAAAGGATGCAGCCATGGAAAAGAACAAGAAAAAGAAGGCTGGAACCGGAACCCCGAAAGGCTCCAAACAACAAAGCGAATACAAGTCCCGCGAGGCTGACGGAAAGGCCAACCAGACCGACCTCGCGTTTCAGAAAGCATTCGGCAAAGGAAAGGCTGTTCCCCACAAGAGCTGATCCCAATGCCGTACGGCCCCGCCGCGTGTCCCTCCCGTAGCGGGGCCGATCTCTTGCGAACTCAGGAAAAGGAAAGCGCCATGCTCGGCACCGTTCTCATCATCGTCCTCGTTCTGATACTTTTGGGCGTGCTTCCAACATGGAACCACAGCAGGTCCTGGGGCTATGGTCCCAGCGGCGGGATCGGTCTCATCCTGTTGATCCTGATCGTGCTCGTACTGACGGGACGCCTCTGAAATTCTCGCTCGGGACGGTTAGCGCCTACGCACCGAACGACCACCGGCAAGGATGCCATTGATCAGCGCGGCTAGCGGACGGCAGAAGTGCGCATGGCGCATCTACTGCTCGAACTCTGTGCCCGGCTGCGGCTGGTGGGCGTGGGCGACTTTGATGGATTTGACTGCCCGCTGACCCAGTATCACCTTGCCGATGCATTGGGCTTGAGCGCCGTACATGTGAATCGCGTCCTTCGCCACCTGCGCGAAGATGGCCTCGTCACATTCCAGAAAGGGCGTGTGGTCTTCGACGACCTCGATCGCCCCAGGGGATGTCGCGGGCTTTGACATGGCCTATCTGGACCAGACAGGCCCGCTGTTGCGCAGACACGCGACCTCGGAAATACCTGCCCATGTGCAAGAGCCATGAAAAGCAAGATTTGTGATCGAATTGACGAAGCCTCCCCACCCGGCCAGAAAAACTTTCCCGTCTGGGCAGGGAAGCCTCGTCGACACTCAATACAAACAACTGACGGCGAAATACGCTGCCGTCGCGAAGATCGTATCGGAACGTTTTGTGGCTCAGACTGATCCAGGTTGGTGCCGGACACATTGATTGCCGGCTCTTGCTGGCATTGCAAACGGAATGGGACGGGCGGCGGTGTTGTGCCGGCCCGTCCCATCCGTTTGCCTCGCCTTTACGCTCAGCTCGTTGGCGTGATCTCGATCTCGACTCTGCGGTTCTCGGCGCGTCCCGCGGCGGTGGTGTTGGACGCAATTGGCTCGTAGTAGCCACGGCCCGTCACCCTGATCCGTGCAGAGGTGGTACCGGCCGCCACAAGCTCTCGCGCGACCGCCATTGCGCGGTCCTGGCTCAGCTGGACGTTGTAAGCGGCCGTCCCGACGTTGTCGGTGTGGCCTATGACGCGAACCGTGGAATTCGGGTGCCGCCGCAGGCTGTCCGAAACCGCTCTCAGCGCGGGACGGAAGCCGGGATCGACAGTTGATGATGCGGTGCGGAACGTCACTGCATCCGGCAGAACCACAAGGAGTTGCGATCCGGTGTTGGTGACATAGGCACCTGTTCCAGCCAGCGACCGGCTCAGCTCGCGTTCTTGCGATGCAATATTCGCGCCAATCGCCCCGCCGACCGCCGCGCCGATGGCGCCGCCGACCAGGGTCGATCCAGTGGTCCCGCCGATTGCTCGTCCGGCCACCGCCCCGGTTACCCCGCCGATCACGGCGCCGGTTGCAGGCTGGTTCGCCGTTCCGTCATTATACGTACACCCAGCGAGCCCGATAGCTACGGAGGCTGCCACTACAGTAATCAAATTTCGACGCTTATCCATCTGCTTGTCCTTTCACAGGAGCAACCCGCGAGGCATCGGCCAAGCGATTTCTCCGAACATACTGGATCATGACATCAAGACCGAACGAAGGTGCTGATCTGCGTTAGGCAATTAGCAATCAACCCAAGGTCTGTCGCAGGTTGTAGGTCAGCACCATCTCGGTCATTCCAAAAGGCAGTAGGGCATGGTCCGCCCGTTTGGATTCACCGAACGAGGCGTGCCAGGCCGCGAAATCATCGGCTTCCGCAACCATTCGAGGCTGCCGACGAAGACGCGTTTGACTTTGAGGGACTTCTCGCCGGAGATCCGGTCACACCGCCCCCGGCGCGTGAATGAGCCGCCACCAGATCAGCGCCCCCAGCGCGATCAACAGCCCCACCGAAATGCTGGCCGAGACGATCCGCGCCCGCGCCGCCTTCTGCTTTTCGTAAAACGTGCGCGGCGTGATTCCCCGCGTCATCATCACCACCTGGGCGGCAAGGTTCACGCAGACCACGTTCACCGCCAGGAGCGTCGCCGCCCCGATCGCAAGGTCGACCCGCCCGAAGCCCACGAACAGGCCCACCGCCGCGGTGGGCGGCAGGAGCGCCACCGCGACCATCACGCCCACCAGCGCCGATGAGACCCCCGTGACCAGCGACAAGGCCGCCGCCGCGCCGGAGGCCAGCGCAATCGCCATCCCGTCGAACCCCACGTCCGTCCGGCTCATCAGTTCCATCGACTCGAACGTCGGCGGCACCAGGAGCCCGATCATCAAGGACAGGCCCAGGGCCACGACAACACCGGCAAGGTTGGCACGAATGGCCCGGCCGATAAGCGCCCCGTCGCCCAGCGCGACCCCGACCGCAAGCGCCAGGTTGGGACCGAGCAGTGGTGCGATCACCATCGCGCCGACCACCACCGCGACGTTGTTGGCGAGCATCCCGAAAGCCGCCACGACGGTCGAAAGAACCGCGAAAACAATATAGTTGCGCCCGACCTGCGCGTCCTTCCAGACCGACGTGTAGATCTCTTCCCGCGTCAGCCCGGTCGACGCCACCTCGCGCCTCTCCTCCGGTTCCTCCTCAACCCGCGGGATCGTGGCCTCCACCGGTAACAGCGTGATCCGCCAGTCACCCTCGTTCTCGGGTCCGAAGACGGCCTGCATCCGGTCGAGCAGCACCTGCCGATTGTCCGCATCCGCAAGCACCAGCAACACCGCGTCCCCGTCCGGCTGGCTGGCGGTCAGAACCCGCATCTCGACACAGCCCTCACCCTCGATCGCCTTGACCAGGTAAGGCAGCGTGGCGGCCGGCGCGGAAACGAGGATCTGACGAAGCGACATAGCCCGACCCTAACGCCGCCCCACCACGCCGCAAGCCCTTGTCACACCGCCCGCCCGCGCGTATACGCCCGACCTGATCCAAAGGAGCCGAGCCATGCAGCAGGGCAGCGCCAATCTCAACATCATGATCAAGGCCGCGCGCAAAGCGGGGCGGTCGCTGGTCAAGGACTTCCGCGAAGTCGAGAACCTCCAGGTCTCGATGAAAGGCGCGGGCGACTTCGTGTCGAGAGCCGACATCGCTGCCGAGAACATCCTCAAGGAGGAACTCATGGAGGCCCGGCCGAACTACGGCTGGCTGGCCGAAGAAGGTGGCGAGGAGCAGGGCAACGACCCGACCCGTCGCTGGATCGTGGACCCGCTCGACGGCACAACGAACTTCCTGCACGGTCTGCCGCACTGGGCAATCTCCATCGGTCTGGAGCACAAGGGCGAAGTCGTCGCGGGCGTGATTTTCGACGCCGCCAAGGACGAAATATTCTATGCCGAAAAAGGCTTCGGCGCCTTCATGAACGACCAGCGCCTGCGCGTCTCGGGCCGCACCAAGATGATCGAGTCGATCTTCGCCACCGGCCTGCCCTTCGGCGGTCGCGGCGACCTGCCCGACACGCTTCAGGATCTCGCCCGTATCATGCCGACCTGTGCCGGCGTGCGCCGCTGGGGCGCGGCTGCGCTCGACATGGCCTACGTCGCCGCCGGGCGCTACGAAGGGTTCTGGGAACGTCGCCTGAACGCCTGGGATCTCGCCGCCGGCATCATCATCGTGAAAGAAGCGGGTGGCCTCACCGCACCGCTCGACCCTGCGGGCAACATCCTGTCGGACGGTGAAGTCATCGTCGCGAACGAGCCGATCTTCGATCAGTTCGCCCGGATTATCCGCAACTGATACCGCCGGTCTCTGGATTTCCACGCCCAAGGCACGCGACCGCCTAACTTGCGCCCGATTTGCGCGGAACAGTATCCTCAGTATACATCCGAGGAGCGGACATGACCGCCGTCAAAGCCTTTTTCATTGCCTGTTTCACGGACGACGACGGCGCCGTGACCGTCGACTGGATCGTGCTTGTCGCCGTGATCGTCATGCTGGGCATGGGCGCGGCCTTCTACGTCACGTCCTCGGTCCCGCATGTGGCAAACAACATGTCGTCTTTCCTGTCGAAAACCGACGTGGGCGGCTAACCCCCCCGACGTCAGCGGCGCCGCTTGACCCGCGGCACGGAACTTTCCTGGAACCGATACCGCGCTTCCGGGTGCGGCGGGTGACCATGGGTGCGCCGCCAGAAATCCGGCCCGCCTTCGCGGATCCATTTCGGAAGCACCCAGAAAAACCCCACGACGAACCCGCCCACATGGGCGAAGTAAGCGACACCGCCACCGTCCAAAGGCGTGGCCGCTCCGTTGAAAATCTGAAGCCCGAACCACGCGCCCAACACGATCCACGCAGGCAGCGGGAACACTTTGAAAATGATGACGATGATGAAGAGCACATCGACGCGGGCCTTCGGGAAAAAGAGCAAGTAGGCCCCCATAACACCCGCGATCGCGCCCGAAGCTCCGACCATCGGCACGGTCGAGGCCGGCCCCGCCAAGATCTGCGCCGCCGCCGCGCCAAGCCCGGACACGGCATAGAAAAGCGCGAAGGGACCATGGCCCAGCTCGTCCTCCAGATTGTCGCCAAACACCCAGAGAAACAGCATGTTCCCCGCGATATGCATGAAGCCGCCGTGCAGAAACATGGAGGTGACAAGCGTCTCGAACCCGTCGCCAGACAGGATACGCGCCGGGATCACGCCGTAATTCGCGATGAAGAAATTCTCGGCCCGCTGGTCCAACGTCATCTGCCAGAGGAACACCGCGATATTCACCGCGATGATGGCATAGGTGACGAACGGAGTTCGCTCGGACGGGTTGTGATCACGGATCGGAAACATGGGCGCAAATGGCCCCAGCCCGGGCCCCGCGTCAACCCACGGCGCAGCGCCTGACGCGCCCGTGATTTGGCCAGCGGCCGTCTCGGCGGCGATCCTGCCTCATGCGCGGGACCAGTCCCGACCTCCTCGCGGCCATCGAAATCCTGAGCGGCCTAGAATTTGTAAGACAGCGAAAATTCCGCCGTCGGTGCCGGACGCCCGTAGTGAAACGACATCACCGGATGCGCATAAACCGCCACATCCGCCGTGAACCGCTCGTTCGACCAGCCACCGCCGAGCGTCGGGGCCACGGGAAACGGCAGGTTGCCCGCCAGCCCGTTCGAGGTCTGGATCTTGATCGGCCGCCACAGGCCACCGCGCAGCGTGAACCCGTTCTTCAACTGGTACTCCGCCCCGAAATTGAGCGTCTGGATGTTCATGCTGAAATTGCCGTAGGTGCCCATGTAGGAGCGATATCCCCCGGCCAGCAGCAACCGGTCATTGACCTGCCACGACGCTTCCGCATTCACATTTCGCGGCAGCCCGACCGTCTGGTAAAACCACCGCGTGCCCGAGGCATCCCGCTCATAGGTGCGCACCGCGAGCGTCGTGTCGATATCGTTGATGGAGGCGGCCAGCGTCACCCGCTCGCCCAGGTCGTAACTCGCCCCGACACCCACCGAGAACGCCGTCGCGTGCACCGATTTGACCTCGCGCCCGACGCTGCCCGCATGGACCCCGCAGGAATTCGTCTTGCAGTCGATCCGGTCGATGACCAACCCCAGCTTCAGCCGCTCATGCGCCATCGGCTGAAGCCCAATCGCCCAGCGCCACACCAGCGTCTTGGAGTCGATCTCACCGTCATAAGTCCCGGAAATCCCCGGCAGCAGAAACCGCAGGAACACGCTCTGCGGGTCAGTCGCCTTGAACGCGCCGGTCGAGTGGCTGTGGACCCGCGGGAAATTCGCAAATCCGACATTCGCCTTCAACCCGAGCGGCTCAAAGAGCGGAAACGGCACCGTAAAGCCGATGAACGAGTGCGGGCGCAGCTTCGCATTCGCCTGCCGTGTCACCGACACCATGGGCCGGTCGAAATCGGCAATCAGCGCGGGATTGTAGAACATGGCATGCGGATCGTTGGCGGTGGCGACCCCGGTCGATCCCATCGCCAGGTGACGCGCGCCCAGGCCGAAGGCCACGTCGGACCCTTCCGCCACGAACGTCCGGCCCTGCCCCTGAACCGCACCCGTTGTCGCAATCAACAGGGCCATCGCCCCGATAAACCGTTTGATCATCCGCCCCCGCGTGCCCCATCCAATGTTTTCAAAGAACCAACCCGTCTATATCGCTCGCGCCACCGGCCTCCTAGCGCGAACCTCTTGCCCCCGCGCCGATGCTGATCCATTCATGCAGATATGACACAGGATCACGATCATAGCGGCCCCCGCCTGACCCCGCTCGCCCAATCGCTCCCCGCCGCCGTGCCCTTCGTCGGCCCGGAAACGCAGGAACGCGACCGCGGCCACCCCTTCAAGGCGCGCCTCGGCGCGAACGAAAGCCTCTTCGGCCCGGCCCCGTCGGTGATCGAGGCGATGTCCCGCGAAGCGGCCGAGACATGGAAATACGGCGACGCGCAAAGCTGGGACCTGCGCCGGGCGCTGGCCGGGCACCTGGGCGTCGGCATGGACAACATCATGGTGGGCGAAGGCATCGACGGACTTCTGGGCTATCTCGTGCGGCTCACGGTCGGCCCCGGCGACAAGGTCGTCACCTCGCTCGGCGCCTATCCCACGTTCAACTACCACGTCGCGGGCTTCGGCGGCGACCTGGTCACGGTGCCCTACACAGACGACCACGAAGACCCCATCGCCCTCATCGACAGGGCGCGCGAGCTTGGCGCAAAGCTCGTCTACATCGCCAACCCAGACAACCCGATGGGCACATGGCACACAGCGGAAACCATCCAACGGATGATCGACGCGGTGCCGGAGGGCACGCTCCTCATCCTCGACGAAGCCTATATCGAGTTCGCCCCCGACGGCACCGCGCCCCCCTTCGACGTGACCGACCCCCGCGTGATCCGGATGCGCACCTTCTCCAAGGCTTACGGCATGGCAGGCGCGCGCGTCGGCTACGCCGTCGCCGCCGAACCGCTCATCACCGCCTTCCACAAGATCCGAAACCACTTCGGCATGGCCCGCGTCTCGCAAGCCGGAGCCCTGGCCGCGCTGCAGGACCAGGACTACCTTGCAGAGGTCCAGGCCAAGGTCACCGTCGCACGCAACCGCATCGCCGAGATCGCCGAAGCCAACGGGCTGTCGACCCTGCCCTCGGCGACGAATTTCGTCGCCATCGACTGCGGCGCGGATGGCGATTTCGCCCGCCGCGTGCTCGCCGAACTGATCGCGCGCGACATCTTCGTGCGCATGCCCTTCGCCGCGCCGCAAGACCGCTGCATCCGCGTGTCCGTCGGAAACCCCGAGGACCTGGATGCCTTCGAAGCGGCTCTTCCCGCAGCCCTGGACGCCACCAGGAATGTCTGAATCAAGCAAGCGAAAGCGGCAAACCAGCGGCAACCTGACGTCTGAATACGCGAATAGTGCAAGAGCGCATCGCCACCTGATCGTCACCCGCGACCGGGCCACGACGGACGACCATCCGATCCTGCTGCACGCAGGCTCCCCCATGGAGCTCACCGAGCGCGAGGACGACTGGCACGGCCACCGCTGGATCTGGGCCCATGCCGACGACCGCGAAGGCTGGATCCCCTGGGACGCCATCGCATGGGTCGACAAGCAACCCTATGCGCTCGTGGACTACGCTTCCACGGAATTGACCGTGAGGACGGGCGACAGGCTCACCGCGCTAGAGCGCATGGGCGGCTGGACCCTGTGCCGATCCGAGGACAAACGCGAAGGCTGGGTGCCGGACCAACACCTCGCGCCCGCGACATAGGAGGTCTTGCGCCGGGCTTCGCCCGTCGCGGTGGGCCGCGCTTCGCGCGGCCAACTTCATGCCTCCGGCGGGGATATTTGAAGCACAGTGAAAACAAGGTCATTTCATCGTGCCAAAAATATCCAAAAACCGCAGGGGCGCGACCGAAGGTCGGGACCCTGCACCCATGCGCGCCGCAGGCGCACCTTTTTGCTTACGCTTGGGCCAGCACCCTGGCCGCGGCAGAAAGCGCGCCCGCGCCATGCGGAATGTCCAGCGCCACCAGCCCGGCTTCGATCACCCCCAGCGCCCCGATCACCATGTGCGCGTTGATGTGGCCCATGTGACCGAGCCGGAAGAACCCATCGCCATTGGGATCATCGGGCGCGCTCATGCCCAGCCCAATCCCCAGGGTCACACCACCGTTGTCCGCCACCCAACGGCGCAGCCTGGTGCCGTTCATCGACCCGAGCGCCAGCGCCGTCACCGCACGCGACCGCTTGTCCGGGTCCGCGATGTTGATCTCCATCGGGCCGCCCTGCCCCCAGGCGTCAAACGCCGCCCAGGCCGCGCGCGCCAGCACGTCGTGGCGGTGCCAGACGGCCTCCATCCCGCCTTCTTCCTCGATCATGTCCAAGGCCGCCCTGAGGCCCAGGAGGTGATGCGTGGGCGCCGTGCCGCCGAAGTATTGGTAGAACATCTCCGGGTGCATCCGGTTGCGCCAATCCCAATAGAAACTGACGCTTTCGTTCTGCCGCCCCTGCGCCTTGTCGTTCGCGAAAACGAACCCAAGACCGGGCGGCGTCATCAGCCCCTTCTGGCTCGCCGCCACCATCACGTCGACGCCCCAGGAATCCATTTCGAACTGGTCGCAGCCGAGGGACGCAATGCAGTCCACCATCAAGAGCGCATCATGCCCCGCCGCGTCCATCGCCCCGCGCAGGGCCTCGATATCGTTCAACACCCCGGTCGCCGTATCCACATGCACGCAGACCACCGCCTTGATCGCGCCCGCGCTATCCTCGGCCAGCCGCGCACGCACCGCCTCCGGGTTCAGCGCGTCCTTCAGACCGAAGTCCATGATCTCGACCGTGACGCCAAGCCGCTCGCAGATCATCCCCCAGAGCGCCGCGAAGCGCCCCGTGGCGAGCACCAGCGCCGTGTCACCCGGCGCCAGCACGTTCATCGCCGCGCCCTCCCAGGCGCCGTGGCCGTTGGCGATATAGATCGCCACGTCGGCCTGCGTCCGCGCCACCTTTTGCAAGTCCGGGATCATCCCCGCCACTGTCTCCACCAAGGCGCCTTCGTAGATGTTGGGCGCGGACTGGTGCATGGCGTTCAGCACCCGGTCGGGGCTGACGGAAGGTCCGGGAATGGCGAGGTATTCGCGGCCAAAAGCAAGGCTCATGGAAGGCTCCTGATCACGAGAACGACCAAGCGGTAGCCGCGCCCCGCGCGAAGGTCAATCGCGATACCGGGCGGCCAGCCGCACCGGATCGGCCCCCGACAGGAACCGGACCTGTCGCCACAGGTTCCGAGCCCCCTGTCGCAGCCAGCCGCGCGCGTAGCGCGCCCAGGAGGTCGTCACATCGGCGTCCAACACACGTGCACGCGGCAAGGCGCGCACCAGCGCCACGTCCTCCATCAGGGGCATGTCCGGATATCCCCCCGCCGCCTCGTAGTCCCCACGCGGCACGAGCAACCCCTGGTCCCCGAAGGGCATCCCGCAGGACGCCCGCAGGTTGGCCCATCCCGCAACCCAGCGCGGGCCAAACCCCGTGGCCGCAAAGCGCAGCCGGAAATACCCCGGCCCGCCCCGCGCCAGGCCACGCTCCACCGCCTCGACCCAGCCGGGACCGAGCACGCAATCCGCATGGAGCACGAGAAGCCAATCCCCCGATGCCGCGGCACAGCCGCGTGCAAGCTGCCCGCCACGCCCCGGGGGACCGTCGATCCAGATCGCGCCGACCTCCTCCGCGATCACCCGCGTGGCATCCTGCGATCCGCCATCCGTCACCACGACCTCGCGCACTAATCCCGCCTCGACCCCCTCCATCAGGGCGATCAGGCAGGCGGGCAAAACGCCTTCCGCGTTCAGGGTCGGGATCACGATGGACAGAGGCGCGCGCATCTCGGGTTCTCTCCTGGCTTCAGACGCTTATATTAGCCCCAGGACCGAAAGGACAAACACATGACAGGCGAAACCGACAACAGCCGCGTGGTGCTGCGCATCACCGGCGCCGACCGCACCCATTTCCTCCAGAACCTCGTGACCAACAACGTGGAACAGGACGGGCTGGTCTACTCCGCGCTCCTGACCCCCCAGGGCAAGTTCATCGCGGATTTCTTCACCCAGGACACCGGCGAAGCGATCCTGCTCGACACGCACACCGACGCCGCCCCGGCCCTCGCCCAACGGCTCAAGATGTATAAACTGCGCGCCGATGTGCAGATCGAGGAGGCGGGCCTTCACGTCATCCGGGGCTTGGGCGACACGCCCGAAGACGGCTTCACCGACCCGCGCGATCCAACCCTTGGCTGGCGCGCTTACCGGGACGCGCCCGGAGACGCGCCCCAGACCGATTGGGACGCGCTCCGCGTCGCCGCCTGCGTGCCCGAAGCCCCCGTGGACCTCACGCCCGACACCTTCATCCTGGAGGCCGGGTTCGAGCGGATGCAGGGCGTCGACTTCAAGAAAGGCTGCTACGTCGGTCAGGAAGTCACCGCCCGCATGAAGCACAAGACCGAGCTGCGCAAAGGCTACACCACCGTCACCGTCGAAGGTCCGGCCGAGCCGGGAACCGAGATCAGGACCGAGGACGACAAGCCCGCGGGCACGCTCCTGACCCGCGCCGGGGCCCGCGCGATCGCCTACCTGCGCTTCGACCGCGCCAAGGGGCCGCTCACCGCAGGGGACGCAAGCGTCTCGTGGGACGGCTAGAGGAGCGCATCCTCGCGCTCACCGGCGACCGGGTGAGCGCCCTGCGTCCGCTCTCGGGCGGCGACCTTTCGGATGTCACCCTCGTCCACCTGCAAAGCGGTGCGCGCCTCGTGGCCAAGACCGGCCCGATGGTGGACCGCGAAGCCCGGATGCTCGCCGCCATTGCCGACGCCGGAGCGCCCGCCCCCCGCGTCATCGCCACCGACAGCGATCTCCTGCTTCTCGAAGCCCTGGACGAGGCGCATCCGGGAGCCGGCTCCTGGGCCGCGACCGGCGAAGCGCTCGCCACGCTGCACGCCGCCACGGGCGATAACTACGGCTGGCCCGAGGACTATACCTTCGGCCCGGTCGCCATTCCCAACGCGGCGCGAACCGACTGGCCCGATTTCTGGGCCGCCAACCGTCTCCTGTGCCACGCCCCTCACCTGCCCGGCGGCTTGGCCCCACGCATCGCCGATCTCTGCGAAAAACTCCCGGCGATCCTGCCACGGACCCCGCGCCCCGCCCTGCTCCACGGCGATCTCTGGTCCGGCAACCTGCTCTTCGGTCCCGCGCCCCGGGTCTGGTTCATCGACCCCGCCTGCTATTACGGCGACCCGGAGGTCGACCTCGCCATGCTCCACCTCTTTGGCCAACCCGGCGCCGGGTTCGCCAAAGCCTACGGCCCGCTCACGGACGGCTGGGAGGACCGCCGCGCGGTCTACACCCTCTGGCCCGCCCTCGTGCACCTGCGCCTCTTCGGCTCCGGCTACCGCGCACTCGTGGATCGCCTGCTCACATCCCTGGATGTCTGACGCCCCGCCCCGGGCCAATATCCTCTCTGGTTGCGAAATACCTTCGGGGGAGGAGCATCGCGTTTGCCTGCAAACGGGATGCGGAGGGGGCAGACAGCCCCCTCGGCCCCCGACCACCAGACGACTCCACGTCCGATCGTGCGCCCGGAAATGCAAAAAAGGCCGGGATCACCCCGGCCTTTCGGTCTTTCACCAGCATGACGTTGCGTCAGGCAATCAGGCCCGTTCGCTGTATTCCATGGTCTCGGTGTTCACCACGATCGCCTCGCCCTGGCCGACGAACGGCGGCACGGAGACCCGCACGCCATTGTCCAAAAGCGCCGGCTTGAAGCTGTTCGCAGCCGTCTGTCCCTTGACCACCGGCTCGGTCTCTTCGACCACGCAGGTGACCTTCTGCGGCAGCGTCGCGTTCAAGGCTTCGCTTTCGTAAAACTCCACCACGATGGTCATACCGTCTTGCAAAAACGGGCGACGCTCGCCCAGGATTTCCGCCGGAAGCGCGACCTGGTCGAAGGTTTCCGTATCCATGAAATTCAGCATCCCATCGGATTCAAAGAGAAATTGCATGTCCTTTTGCTCCAGCCGGACACGTTCGACCTTGTCCGCGGAGCGAAACCGCTCGTTCAATTTGGAGCCGTTGCGCAGGTTGCGCATCTCGACCTGGGCAAAGGCGCCGCCCTTGCCGGGCTTCACGTGGTCGACCTTCACAGCGGCCCAGAGGCCGTCGTTATGTTCCAGGACATTGCCTGGACGAATCTCGTTTCCGTTGATTTTGGGCATATGGCGAAACCGTGGCAAAAGGTTGATGTGACGATGCCCGCACCTATATCCGGGGCTTAGGAGTGGCGCAAGCAGACGAGATTTTGTGTGACTTCGCGAAGGGCCATGCGCTATATGCATGGCTGACATGCAATAGGTCCAATACCGAATCGCGTGCGAAAGCGCATATTGGCCCTCACGCCAGCAAGCGCAAGATACAAACCGCCCAGTGTCTGGGGCGGATCTTGTGCTGAGAAACAAAACAAGGACTGGGAATGCTCGATAACGTCGACGGTACTGCCTTCAATCACGAACAAGGAAACAGGGCCCGCAAGCTCTTCGCTGCTGTGGTCCTCGCTGCCCTCGATGACGCTATCGCGGATGACAAGAAGTACGGAAACGGCCCCGAACAGATCGCCCGCTGGGCGCGCTCTCGCGATGGCCGTGAAGTTCTGTCCTGCGCCGGGATCGACCCCAACGAACGGGTCGTGAACGGTCTGATGGAATTCGTCGGCAAGGGTGTGCGCACCTCTGTCGCTCTGTCCCGTGAGGAAAGTGAGCGTCGTCACGCAGCCGAAGCGGCAGAAGCCGCGTAACTGCGAAGAAACCAGGATTAGGAAAAGGGCGTGCCACGGGGCGCGCCTTTTTTCGTTCGGGTGGTTGGCTCAGGCAGGCGTCTCGCCCCCCATCTTGCCAATCGCATCCACCTCGCGTTTCAAGGACAGCCACCCAAGGCTCTCCATCGGCAGGCTCGCAAAGGCCGTCAGCCGATTGCGCAACATCCGGTAGCTCTCGACAAAGGCCAGCCGCCGCTCCGCCTCGTTCCCCGTCGCGATCACCGGATCGGGCAGCCCCCAATGCGCGCTGATCGGCTGGCCGGGCCACACCGGACAGGGTTCCGACGCCGCCCTGTCGCAAACCGTGAACACGAAATCCATGCGCGGCGCCTCGGCCCCTTCGAACTCACCCCATGACTTGGACCGCAGCCCCGAAACGTCGTGGCCGAGGTTGCGCAACAGCTCCAGGGTATAGGGATGCGGCCCCCCGCGCGGGTCGGACCCGGCGGAATAGGCACGAAACCGGTCTCCTGCCTCCGCGTTCAGGATCACCTCTGCCATCAGGGACCGGGCGGAATTGCCCGAGCACAGGAAAAGCACGTTCTTGCGTTCGCTCATCAGGAACCCCTCCATCCGGGCCTGCGGGTCCGGCGCACAAACCTCCGGCTGCCCACCACAACAGGTCTCGGTCAGAAACACCGCCAGCGCCTGCGCCGCCTCGATCCGCGCGAAATAGCGGATCACCCGCCCCTCGCGTCGATTGGTGACCAGCCCGGCCTGAACAAGCTGCCCGAGATGCGAGGACAGCGTGTTCTGACGCGCGCCCAGCGCCTCGGCCAGCCCGCCCGCCGCCATCCCATCGGGTCCGGCCTCGACAAGACGGCGAAAGGCGGCGAGCCGGATGTCCTGGCTCAGGGCGGAGAAGGCGGAAAGGGCAGTTTTCTGATCCATATTTCGATATATCCCGATATTTCGACACACCTGTCAACGATTCTTAACAGCCCCTCACCGCACGCTGCGTTAATCACGGCAAAGCTGCACAATCGTATGCACGCGCTGTGCACACCCTGTGCACGCATGTCAGACAGCCGCTCAGCCCTTCTTCCCAAGGATAAACGCCCCGCACGCGCCCCGGGACCGCTTCCCCCTTCCCCTCCACCGCACGGCGCGGTAACGGAGACCCATGACAAAGGCGGTGATGATCCAGGGCGCAGGCTCGAACGTGGGGAAATCGTTGATCGTGGCAGGTCTCTGCCGCGCTGCGAAACAACGCGGCCTCTCGGTCGCCCCGTTCAAGCCACAGAACATGTCAAACAACGCAGCCGTCACGATAGACGGCGGCGAGATCGGCCGGGCGCAGGCGCTGCAGGCGCGCGCCGCCGGTCTTGACCCGCACACCGACATGAACCCGGTCCTGCTCAAGCCCGAAACCGACACTGGCGCACAAGTTATCGTGCAAGGTCAACGCTTTGCGACCCTAAAGGCCCGCGACTACGGACGCCAGAAAGCCCAGCTCCTGCCAAAGGTCCTGGAGAGCTTTCACCGTCTCGCAGCCCGGCATGACCTCGTCATCGTCGAAGGCGCCGGCTCCCCGGCCGAAGTGAACCTGCGCGCGGGCGACGTCGCAAACATGGGCTTTGCCGAAGCCGCCAGCGTTCCCGTTGTGCTTGCGGGAGACATCGACCGAGGCGGCGTCATCGCGCAACTGGTCGGCACCCACGCGGTCCTCCCGCCTGCTGACCGGGACCGAGTAAAAGCGTTCCTCATCAACAAGTTCCGCGGCGACCCCACGCTGTTCGACGATGGCCTCACCGAGATCACGCGCCACACCGCATGGCCCTCCCTCGGCGTCCTGCCCTACTTCCCGGACGCCTGGCGCCTGCCCGCCGAAGATGTCATGGACCTCGCCGCACCCCGACCGCATTCAGGCCCGATCAAGATCGCCGTGCCCCGCCTGAACCGCATCGCGAACTTCGACGACCTTGACCCGCTCTCTTCGGAGCCGTCTGTCACGCTGGAGATCATCGAACCCGGTCACCCCCTGCCCGGCGACGCGGCCCTCGTCCTGATCCCGGGTTCGAAATCCACCATCGCCGACCTCGCCCATTTCCGGGTCCAGGGCTGGGATATCGACTTGCAAGCCCATGTCCGGCGCGGCGGCCACGTGATGGGAATTTGCGGCGGTTATCAAATGCTTGGCACGCTCATCCGCGATCCAGACGGTCTCGAAGGCTCGCCGGGAGACGCCCCCGGCTTGGGGCTCCTGGACGTCCAGACGACGCTGGAACCCGCCAAGACCCTCGCCCTCACCACCGCGACCGAGAGCGCCACCGGCCACGCGGTTTCAGGCTACGAAATCCACCTGGGCACGACCCAAGGCCCCGACACCGCCCGCGCCTGGCTGGACCTCGGCACCCACGCCGACGGCGCCTCCAGCACGGATGGGCGCGTCAAAGGCACCTACCTCCACGGTCTCTTCGCCTCGGACGCCTTCCGCCACGGCTTCCTCGCCACCCTCGGCTCAGCCCCCAGCACGACCGGCTTCGAGGCCAGCGTCGACACCACCCTCGACGCCCTTGCCACCCATCTCGAATCCCACCTGGACGTCACCGCCCTCCTCGCCCTCGCGTCCTGACCTCTCTAAAGCGTTCGGCCTAAAACCAGAATCATTGGTTTTTGGCAGAGCGCGCGAAACGCTCATATGTTGCGCTGCGCCCCGCCTCATCCCTGTCTCTGGTATAAGGCGGGACGCTTTGGTTTGGAAATACCTTGGGGAGCGTGATCTTTGCCCGCAAAGATTACGCGGGGCAAAGCCCCAACCCGCGCGCAAGCGCAAATACAGCGCGGGCGTCCGCCCGCTCCGTTCGAAAACGTCAGCAATCTTGGGGGTTTACTCGAATTCCTTGAGCGCAAGCGCCCGTGCGATTTCCCGTCGCACCATGCGCCGCAAATTCCGCGTGATGCGCTCGCCCATCGTGCCCTGAAGCTCTTCGCGCACCAGCCGCGCCACGATTTCACGCAGCATGGCTTCGTCGATGACCATCTCGTCGTCATCGTCTTCCAAAGGCTCGGACGTCGTCGCCTCAGCCGTGAAACCCGCCGCCTCCTCGTGCCGCACGTAGGCGCTGGCATCCAACGTCACATCCTCATCCGCCGGGTCGACGTCTTCATAATGCTCGTCATAGCCCTCGAAGGGCGCATCCGACACATCCTGCCAATCCTCGGCGCCGGCGTCCGACGCGCGCGGGGTCTCTTCCGACATCACGCTTTCGATGATCTGTTCGTCGTCAGCCGCTATCGCGGGTGTTTCGGCAGGGGTCTCGGGCGCGATCTCGTCCGGAGCGGAATGGTGAAACAGCACCTCGTCCGGTTGATCGCTGCCAACCTCTTCAGCCGGTTCAAGATCTTGTTCAGGCGCGTCCACCACAACCGATTCCAGCTCGGCGATCCGGGCTTCCAGGCTCGCCGCCACGTCGTCGCCCTCGTCCGTGGTCTCCGCCGCATCGTCGTCGCTCAACGACACTTCGATCCCGGTCGTCCGGTCGAAATCCGTCGTGTCGGAGGTCTCGGCGCCTTCCGTTAACGCTTCTTGAACCATGGAGGTGATATTGTCGCGCGGCGCGAAGCTGTCCGCGTCTTCATCGGCATCTTCCGCGTGGGTGAACGGCGCTTCGGGTCCGACATCGTCGGTCTTGGTGTCCGTGGCCTCGGGATCAACGCGGAACGCAGGCGTCAAAACGAGCTTGCCCTGATCCTCCGCAACCGGCGTTTCACGGCGGGAGGCTGGCGTCCCGGACACCAAACGGCGCACGGCCGACAGGACGTCTTCGATCTCTGCATTGGTTACAGGGTCCGACATGGATTCGCTCTCACCCGATATTTCCTCATGCCGAACCATACCCACGGATCACCCCCCGGGCAATCCAATGCAGGGCATTTAACGAAATTCGCGCGGCCAACCGCTTGATTTTCAGTCTTTTCCGAGTGCTTCGAGGATATGGTCGAGCTTTTCACCCTGCGGGCTGACCGTCCGCAAAGGCGCGTTCTGAACCGCGTTGAAATAGGCTTCCGGATCGTAACTCACGATCCCGAGGTTCAGATGCTCTGCCGTCAAGAGCCCCATCGTGGCCAGGAGATTGTAGATCGCGAACTGGCGATCGTACCGGGCCGAGATCGCCGAACTGCGGGCATTCAGCACCTCTTGTTCCGCGTTCAACACGTCCAGCGTGGTCCGCGCGCCCAGCGTCGCCTCTTCACGGGCCCCCCGCAGGGCGACCTCGCTTGCCCGGATCTGGCGATCCGTCGCCTGAAGGCTGGCGCTCGCAATGGCCAGTTGCGCCCAGGCGTTACCGACCTGCTGGTCGATCCCCTGCGTCGTGATCAGAAGCGCGGCCCGGCTTGCTTCGGCCTGTGCCATCGCCTGGCGATACAGCGCCGAGAGACGCCCGCCGGAATAAATCGGACCCGTGACGCTCACACCGGCCGTTAAATTGGTGTTCGCTGTCGCGGAGGGCAGGAAGGTATGCGTCGTCGACGCATTCGCTGTCACCGTCGGCATGGTGTTTCGTTTGGCAAGCTCGATGGCCATTTCCGACGCGGTGACGCCGCGTTTGGCGGCAAGAATATCCGGGTGACGCGCCCGCGCCTGCGCCTTGGCCGCCTCGAGCGTGGCCGGCACGCGAGGGGCACGCGGCGGCTGCGCAAGCGTGCCGGGGTAACGGCCCACGGCAGCCTTGTAGGCTTCGCGCTGAACCATGAGATCGCCTTGGGCAGAGGCCTGCGCCGCGCGCGCGGCGGCCAGCCGCGCTTCGGCGGTGGAGACATCCGTCTGGGTCACTTCCCCAACTTCGAACCGGTCTTGCGAGGCGCGCAATTCCTGGGTGATAAGACGCACGGAATTGGCCTGAAGCGCCACAGAATCCTGTGCGGCCAGCACGGACAGATAAGCCGACACGGCATTCAGGATCACGTTCTGCTCCACACCGACAAGCGACTCGCGCGCGATCATCACGTTTTCACGGGCAATCGCGATCCGCTGATCGGTCGCGCCAAAATCATACAGCAAAAGCTGCGCCTGAAGGCTCAGGCTCGCGTTGAAGGTATCTTTCAGCCCAAGCCCCGGTCCGGTACCGACCGGGTCGGTCAAGGTGCGGCCCGCATTGGCAGAATACTGAAGGATCGGACGCAGCGCAGACACCGCGACGGCGACGTTTTCGTCCTCGACCCGCAGAAGCGCGCGCTGTTGTTCCAGCAGGCCAGAGTTCTTGTAGGCCGCGACCATCGCGTCCGACAGCGTTTCGGCACGGGCCGCCCCGCCGGCGGCAATCCCGATCGTCAAGAGGGTCGCGGTCAGAAGAGTGAATATGGCCCGCATGGTCTTGGTCCTTTCGTTCGCACTCAGAGCGCGAATTCCTTACGCGCCTCGAACCCGGCCAGGATCGGCGCGGTGGCATTGAATTCGAAGCGCCAGCTGATCGTGCCGTCGACCTTCTGCCCAAGTCGCACAAGGCCAAGGTTTCCTTCGGCAAAGACGGAAACGATCCGCCCGCCCTCGCGAAGCTGATCGGCAATCGCTTCCGGCAAAACCTCGACCGCACCTTCGATCAGGATCGCGTCATAGGGTCCGTGCTTCGCCGCACCTTCGGCCAAGGGCCCGGTGATCACGGCGACATTGTCGACATCCGCCTGCGCCAGCCGCTCTTCGGCCTCGGCAGCGAGCGCCTCGTCGGCCTCGACCGCCACGACGAAATCCGCCATGTGGGCCAGAACCGCCGCGCCATAGCCCATCCCCGCGCCCAGATCGAGAACCATCTCGTCGGGGCCGACGGAAATCGCGTCGAGCATCTTGGCGAAGGTGCGCGGTTCCAACAGAATACGAGGTCCGCCCAGCGGCACCTGCATATCGGCATAGGCTGCTTCACGCTGCTCCTGCGGCACGAAATCCTCGCGCGCAACCGACAGCATGGCGTCGATGATTGGGTATTTGGTCACGTCAGAGGGTCTCACCTGCGTGTCGACCATCATCGTGCGGCGTTTTTGGAAGTCGCTCATACGTCCCGTCCTGTTCCCGTCCTGTTTCGGCAACCCGAGTTTCCTGTCGTCTTGCCATAGAAACCCAAGGGCCGCAACGCTTGCCGTGCCACCTCGCGCGCAAGCCCGGCCGCCTGTGACCCGATTACCCCGCATTCCCCCTTGCACGGCGGAAAACCATAGGCTATCCCCGCCGCACCCTTCGGCGAGTTGGCGGAGTGGTGACGCAGCGGATTGCAAATCCGTGTACACCGGTTCGATTCCGGTACTCGCCTCCATTTTCTTCTAAATCATAGGGTTAGCGGCTAGATAGTCGGGTGTGAGAGGTGGCTCGGCTGGTTTGAACAGTTTCGAGCCGTTTCCTAGGTGGATTTTCCGCTCAGGTACGCCGCGACCGGGATTGGTTGCAGCTTGACGTCATATGCCTGATCGGGTGTCTGCCCGCCCAGTGATGAATGCGGTCTCCTTGTGTTTTGGATTGCCAGATATCGGACGACGATATCGCGGGCATGGCCCGACGGCAATTAGGGCAATTGTAGTCGAAGAATTCCACCACCGTGACATCGCCCACAGGGTTGCCCAAGACCGGCGCATTGGGATCGCGTTCCAGCGTGTCGCGTTCCCGGGCAAGCACCTCCGCCTGCGATGCGGCCTGCACCTCGGCCTGCCGGGCTTCCAGGATCGCGACGGCCTCCATGATGATCTCCGGGTTTTCGCGGACAGTTTCGAGAACCCTGTCCTCGGAGAGGTCCTGGGCTGCTGCCTGCAAAGGCAGCGCCAGAGAAAGCGCCACCAGGATTGTCGAAATCAGTCTTTTCATGTCAGTTCCCTCCGTTGGCCATATCTGCGGACGTGCGTTCGGCCTGCGTGGCGCGGGCACGCTCGGGCCAGGTTGACTGGATGTAGGCGAGGATGTGCCAGATCTCGCGATCCGTCAGGACATCGCCGAAGGCGGGCATACCGCTGTCGAACTCCATCCCTTGCAGCGCCAGCGCATCCCGTCCGCCGAGCTTCGTATATTGAAACAGAACCCGGTCGGGGTGGTGCCAGGTGTGCCCGTTTTCATTGTGGGGCGGCGCGGGCAGACGCCCATCCGCGCCAGAGGTTCGCCAATCCGGCTGCCCTTCGAGGTTGGCGCCGTGGCAGGCGGCGCAGCTCTGGGCATAAAGCGCCTCCCCCTGCTCGATATCCACCGTGGCCGGCATCAACGGCGTGGTGGGATCGAGGGCGATCTGCGGCGCGTCGCGCATCGTCAACCACGCCCCGGCCCCGGCAAGACCAAGCGCCACCGGTACGGCGATCAGGATCCACGTCTTCATGTCACGCGCACCCATGTCATCATGCCGCTTTCCGCATGGCTGAGCATGTGACAATGAAACAGCCAGTCGCCCGGATTGTCAGCGACAAAGCCAATCTCGCGCGTCTCTTGCGCGGCCACCATAAGCGTGTCGCGCATGGGGCCGACAGACCTGCCGTCGCGGATTTCGCGAAAGTGTATCCCGTGCAGATGCATCGCGTGTGGAAAGGCGGTCTCGTTGACGATCTCCAGCCGCACCGGCTCACCAAGAGAAAGATCGGCCAGCGGGGCCCGCGTCATCTCGGCCATGTCGTTGAAGGCCCAGAATCGTCCCTGCGCCGCAAGCTCGCGAAAACCCAGGCGCTCTCCGCCGAGCAAGGCGCTGTCCATCCTGCCCATGGCACCGCCCGACATCACGAGCCGCAAAGGCCGGGCATCGGCGAGCGACCCGAGGCCATCGCCGGGATTGGACGGCAGGGCCGCCGGAGCCGCGCGCGGCGTCTGCGCGGTGCTGCCCGAGACAGGAAACGCCACCTGCGAGGCGGGTCGGTCGTCATTGCCGATGCGGACAAGATGCGCGGTCTCGCCCGCCTCAGTTGTCACATCGACGATCAGGTCGGCACGTTGCGCCGGGGCGAGAACAAGGACGTCCTCCAGTGGTTCGGGGGTGGCAAGCGGCATTCCGTCGAGCGCGACCGTCCAGCCCCGCAAACCTGCAAGCTGCAACGGAAAGATCCGCGCGTTCGACGCGTTGATGAGCCGCAGACGCATACGGCTGTGCCGCGCGACCGGGATCGACAGGTCGAAACGCCCATTGGTGGTGACCAGGTTTCCGATCCGGCCGCCGTGGCTCATCCTCATCGGATGGTCGAAGCTTTCGTCGATCAGCGCCGTATCGGGATCGAGCAACCAATCGTCGAGCACGAGGGTCTCCTCGCGGTCCACCTCGGGCGGTTCGGCCTCTTCCACGATCAGCGGCCCGTGCAGGCCGCGGGCGACCTGCACCCAGGACCGGTTATGCGCATGATACCAATAGGTTCCGGCATCGGGCGCTATGAAATCATAGTCGAAGGTCTCGCCCGGTGCGACGGCCTCTTGCGTCAGGCCCGAGACACCATCCATCGCGTTGTCGATGCGGATTCCGTGCCAATGGACCGAAGTGGGCTCTGGCAGATCATTGACCAGTCTCCGCTGCACCCGCGCGCCCTGGAGCACCCGGATCTCCGGACCTGGTGCGCGGCCGTCGTACCCCCAGACGGATGTCGCCGGATAGCTGTCCGGGGCGATCTGCACCATGGCCTCGCGCGCTGTCAGGGTCGTGGGCGCGTCAGAAGCGGCAGACACCTGTCGCCCGCTCGCCGCAAAGCCCAGAAAGGCAGCGGTCTGTCCGATAAAAGCGCGTCGTGTCGGCATGGTCAATTCCTCCGGGAAAGTGTCGGGGCGGGCGAGGTTCTCGTCCGCCCCCAGTCATTTGGGCGTCAGGAGTCGGGGCCCATCCGGAAACCGCCCACCATGCCGGCGTTGCGGTGGCCGGGCACGTTGCAGGCAAAGCCGATCTCGCCACCTTCGGGGAAGGTCCAGATGACTTCGCCCGTATCGCCCGGCTCCAGAAGCACGCTGTTGGCATCGTCATGCATCATCCCGGCCTCCCTCATCCGGTCATGATTGATGCGGCGCGAAGTTATCATGCCTTCGCTCATCATGGTCCGCATTTCGCCACGATGACCGTCCCAGGTCTCGCTCGTGCCGATGTTGAACTCATGCACGGCGCGGCCGACATTCACCACTTCGAAGCGGATCGTCTCGCCAGGTTCGACCTCTATCGCCTCGGGACTGAATTTCATCTCGTCCATTTCGATGATGATGGTGCGGTCGACTTGCGCGGCGTCGCCAGCTTCGCCGATGCCGTCGCCATGGCCGGGGCCGGCAACTGCGATGGAGGCGGTCAGGCTGGCCACAAGGGCGGTGCCGGTCAGAATTGTCTTGATCATGTCTTGGTCTCTCATGTTTGGGGTGTTTGGTCGTGGCACGGTCCAAGGTCGCGGAGGCGGAGGTTCAACGGGCGTATTTCTCCCGCTTGTTTCAGTTCTCGCGACCAGATGACGCGCAGCCCGGAAACCTTGTGCGCCGGATATCCGTCGCGTCATAAGAATGGCGGTTGGGCTCGTAAGTCCGGTGAATAAGCGGCGGCGCGACACCGTTCTGACCGGCAGCGTTTTCTCCGCTGCTTCGGCAGGCACGCCCCGGGAGTGCTGTTCTCATTTTTCCAGCGCTTTGCGCCGCCGGTCGAACTCTTCCTCGTCGATCTCGCCAGCGGCGAAGCGTTCGCGCAGGATCTCGATCGCACCGCGCTCTGCGCGATTGCGACCCTGATTGTCGCTGAACCATTTCACCGCAAAGACGATCAGTGCGATGATAATGCCCCAGAACACAAGCATCATTACCAAACCGCCTAACATACCATGACCGCCACTCCACATCATGTGACCATATCCTTCCTGCCAGTTTTCCACGGGGTCGGCGGCGGCCAGTGTCGGCGCCGCAAGACCGATGATTGCCCAAAGTGCTGTTCGTCTCATTTCATGCTTCCTTCTGCTTTGTCTGTTGGTTGATGACTGCGTCTTCTGCCAACGGAATGAGGATTGATGCCTTCAACCCGCCTTCGGCACGGTTTTCGAGTCGGATGTCGCCGCCGTGTCCGCGCACGATCACCCGCGCGATGGCAAGGCCCAGCCCATGCCCCCCGGTTTCCAACGAGCGGGACGCCTCCAGCCGGTGAAACGGCGCGAAGACCTCTTCGAGTTCGTCCTCACGGATTCCGGGGCCGTGATCGGTGACCTCGATCACCAGGTCGTCGCCCGCACGGTGCCAGCCGACCGTCGCTTGGCCCCCGTAGCGGGTGGCGTTCTCGACCAGGTTACGAACGGCCCTGCGCAGTGCAAGGGGGCGAATGCGCACCGTCATCGCCGGGCCACCGGTCAGATTGAACGGCGTCGCCTTGTCGTCTGCCATTGCACCGAGCCAGTCAGGTACGTCCACGACCTCCGAGTCTTCGCGCCCCGCCAGCCCCTCGGCGAAGTTGAGTGTGGCCTCGGCCATCGTCTGCATCTCCTCGATCGAGGCGATCAGGCTCTCGCGGGTCTCCTCGTTCTCGACAAGCTCGGCATCGAAGCGCATCGCCGTGAGGGGCGATCGCAGGTCATGGCTGACTGCAGCAAGAATTCGGGTGCGATCCGCGACAAAGCGCGAGAGCCGTTCTTGCATGCGATTGAACGCGCGGGTGAGGTCGCGCACCTCTTCGGGACCGGCAACCGGCAGCGGATCACCCGCGTCGCCGCGCCCCAAGCCTTCGGCGGCGCGCGACAGATCCCGCAGGGGCCCGGTCAGGCGGGTCATCAAGAACCAGAATGTCGCGACGAGGATGAGCGCAGCCGTCAGTCCGAAGGTCAGGAAAGAGAAAAGGGGCCACTGCAATGGTGGACGTTCGAACCGCGTGGCGACGTTCAACCACTGACCGCCGGAGAGCGCGATGGACAGGGCCATCTCGACCGCCTGCATCCGGCCACGCATCATGTCCCGATGCATCTCAGCCATTTGCGGGGACAGGTTCGGGATCGGATGTAGAGGGAAAGCGGTTTCCCTCAGGTTGACCCGGATGTCGCGACTGAAGCCGTCGCCAAGCAAGGCGCGAACTCTCGTTTCGATGTAGGCCGCGTGATGATGGTCAGGTGCCGTGACGCTCGGGGCGGGCGCCAGGTCGAACCGAACGAGCGGCGAATTCGCCGCCCGCACGATAGACGCGGAAAGGTCGGGCGGCGCCTCTTCCAGCAGGCGCACGACATTCGCGGCGCGCCCCGCCGCCTCGAAGCCCAGGGCGGCGCGGACGGCCAGGCTGCGCTCGTCCGCGAAGAGCCAGAGGCTTACGGCCTGAGCGATGGCCAATGCCCCGAGGATCAGGATCACGAGCTGCGCGCGCAGGCTGCCCATCCGCGGCCGGGTCACGCGATCACCTCGACATCCGCGTTCAGACTGTAGCCGTGGCTCCGGACGGTGGTGATGAGCGTCGGGCACAACGGGTCCGTCTCGATCTTGCGCCGCAGCCGACTGATCTGGTTGTCGATCGTGCGGTCGAGCGGACCCGCCGCGCGCGCGGCCGTGAGATCCAGAAGCTGTTCGCGGCTCAGAACCGTGCGCGGTCGCGCCAGAAGAACCGTCAGCAGCCGAAAATCCGCCGTCGTGAGTTGGACGCGGTTGCCGTCCCGGTCGGTCAGGACATGCGCGTCGGTGTCCAGCGTCAGCCCGCCGAACCCCAGGATGCGACCGGAAAGCGTTCCGGCATCGCTCTGCTCTTCGGGTGCGCGGCGCAGGACCGCCTTGATCCGCGCGAGAAGCTCGCGGGGGTTGAACGGTTTCGGCAGGTAGTCGTCCGCGCCGATCTCCAGACCCACGATCCGGTCCTGATCCTGCCCGAGGGCCGTGAGCATGATGATGGGTAGCCGTCTCTCGGCCGACAGGCGCTTGCAGATAGATAGCCCGTCCTCGCCCGGCATCATGACATCGAGCACCATCAGGTCGAAGTGACCTTTCGCGAGCTTCTCGTCCATGTCCCGGGCGTCCTTGGCCGCCGTTGCCCGCATGCCATTGCGTTCCAGGAATCTCGTGACCGAGTCCCGTATCTGGCGGTGGTCGTCGACGACGAGGATATGCGGCAAGCTGTTCATCCTTCTCATTTGACAGCGTGGCGGCGCAGGGTCAGCACCGCGATTGTAACGCTTTGTATCAGGCACACGCGTTGCGACGAACGGATACAAAATTGGAAATGACGCAGCCTTGGCGTTCCTTACTACTTTCCCATGTCGGTAAGGCATTTCACACAAGTAAGGATACAGACATGAAAACCAGAGGGGCACTCGCGGCGGCTACCGCCTTTCTGTTGTCTCTGGACGCGGCGCTTGTCTCGATGCCCAAGGAACTTGCCTGACGTGCCCGAGGAGAGCGAAATAGAGAGGCCGAGCGTCCTGTCTATCGGCAGGGTCACCGCCATTGCCGTCGGCGCGGTGCTTTTGCTGGGCATTCTTGGCTGGGTTGCAGGATGGTGGTCGCCCGACATCGACCCGGCGAAGGTCGAGGCCTGGGTCGAGAATACCGGTCCTTGGGGGCCGCTCGCGGTTGTCGCCTTGATGGCGGTGGCCGTCGTCGCCAGCCCCATTCCAAGCGCTCCCATCGCGCTGGCCTCGGGGGCGGTGTATGGTCATTATGCAGGCACCGCTTATGTTGCCCTCGGGTCCGAAATCGGCGCGCTTACCGCCTTTCTCATCGCCCGTGGGCTTGGTCGTGGGCCGGTCGAGCGGCTTCTTGGCGACAAGTCCGATTACGGCCTGCTTGGCTCGCAGAACGCGCTGACGATCACGGTGTTCGCGAGCCGCCTCCTGCCCTTCGTCTCTTTCGATGCGATGAGCTATGCTGCGGGTCTCAGCCGGTTGCACTTCTGGCGATTCGCGCTGGCCACGATGGCCGGTATCCTGCCGGCGAGCTTCGTGCTCGCGCATTTTGGCAGCGCGGCGATGGACGCCGGCTTTGGCAGCGCCGAATGGATTGCGCTCGGTCTGGGTCTGATGACGGGGCTTCCCCTTCTGCTTCTTGCGCTTCGGCGTGGTGCTGCTTCGCGAAAGACCAAGCCAGAAGAAAACGCAACGGAGGCTGATTAACCATGAACCCTGAGTATAGGAAAAACAGCCTCAGTCTCACTGACGCCGTGGCGATGGGAACGGGCGTGATGATCGGCGCGGGTATTCTTGCCCTGACCGGGCAGATCGCCGAACTGGCGGGCGATTTGTTCCCCCTGGCCTTTCTGGCGGGAGCGGTCGTGACTGCGTTCAGCGCCTACACCTATATCAAGATGTCGAATGCCTGGCCGTCCGCCGGCGGTATCGGCATGATCCTGAAAAAGGCTTATGGACCGACGACAATGGCCGCTGGCGCGGCACTTCTTATGGCCCTGTCGATGGTCATCAACGAAAGCCTCGTCGCACGGACCTTCGCCGCCTACCTGATGCGCGGGCTGGGCATGGAGCCGGGCGGCTGGCTCGTTCCAACGATCGGCGTTGGCCTCATCGTCTTTGCATACCTCGTGAATGCCTCGGGCAACAGATCGGTGGGGCTCCTGTCGCAGATCATGGCGGTTCTCAAGGTCGGAGGTATCGCGCTCTTTGGAATCGCGGCGCTTTGGGCGGGGGGCATCTCCTTTGAGGCAACGAGCGAGACGGAAACGGGTGCCGCCGGTTTCGTCGCATCGCTTGCGCTCGCGATCCTCGCATTCAAGGGCTTCACGACGATCACGAATTCCGGTGCCGAGATCACGAACCCCCACCGCAACGTTGGCCGCGCCATCATCATTTCGATCGCGATCTGCGTGGTAGTCTATCTGCTGGTGGCCTTTGCCGTGGGCTCGAGCCTGTCTCTCGAACGGATCGTGGCTGCGAAAGATTATGCGCTCGCCGAGGCGGCGGAACCCGCGCTTGGCCAAACCGGGTTCTACCTGACAGTGGCGCTGGCGCTGGTCGCGACAACCTCGGGCGTGATCGCAAGCGTTTTCGCGGTATCGCGCATGCTCGCCATGCTCACCGACATGAAGATGATCCCGCACAGCCATTTCGGAATGCCGGGCACCATCCGCGATCATACCCTCGTCTACACCGTCGTGATCGCCGGTGCGGTGACCGTCTTCTTCGACCTCAGCCGGATCGCATCGCTCGGGGCGTTCTTCTATCTCGTGATGGATATCCTGATCCATTGGGGCGTCTGGCGACACCTCAGGCAAGAGATCGGCGCGAAAGGCGGGATCCTTCTTATGGCCATCGGACTCGACGCCATTGTCCTCGGGGCCTTCACGGTGATCAAATGGCAAAGCGACCCGACCATCGTCCTGGTTGCCCTTGCCGGCATGGCCGCCGTCTTTACCTTCGTGCATGTCTTTCTGCGGCTCCATCCACCGGCGGGTGGCCACCATCATATCGAGCACGAAAACACCTGAAAAAGCCGGTGAAGCGCCCGCTTGACCTTCTCATCACGGTAAGGCCCGCTTTTATCCTCAAGAGGAGATAACCAATGTCCGATCACGCCCATCACCACCCTGGCGCCCCCGCACCCGACGCGAAGACCGCGACAGATCCAGTCTGCGGTATGCAGGTCGAGATGAGTGAAAGCGCGCGGTCACGCGACTATGGCGGCGAGACCTACTGGTTCTGTTCGGAAAGCTGCGAGGCGAAGTTCGATGTCGACCCCTGGTTCTACGCCTCCGGGAACGCCGACAAGGCTGACCAGAAAGCCCGGCCCGGCACGCAATATACCTGCCCGATGCACCCGGAGATCGTCCGCGACGAACCGGGAAGCTGCCCGATCTGCGGCATGGCGCTGGAGCCAATGGTCCCATCGGACGAGCCCAGCGAGGAATTGGCGGATTTCACCCGCCGGATGTGGATCAGCGCAGCGGCGGCCATACCGCTGGTGGTGATCACCATGGGCGAACTCGTGGGGCTCGACGTGCGCGGCTGGATGGGTCACCGGATGTCGGTCTATGCGGAATTCGTTCTTGCCACACCCATCGTTCTGTGGGCGGCGCTTCCGTTCTTCCGGCGCGGCCTCGACTCTTTTCGGAACCTGTCCCCTAACATGTGGACCCTGATCTCGCTCGGGGTCGGCGCGGCCTATGTCTATTCGCTGGTCGCCACCTTCGCGCCTGGGGTGTTCCCCGAGCAGTACCGGATGGGCGAAGGCGTCGGCACCTATTACGAGGCGGCGGTCGTCATCATCGCTCTGGTCTTTGTCGGTCAGGTGTTGGAGCTTCGCGCGCGGGAACGCACAGGCGACGCTATTCGCGCGCTGATAGATCTTGCGCCCAAGACCGCGCGCCGCATCCTGCCGGATGGCTCCGAATACGATGCGCCGCTCGAGAACATCGTCAATGGCGACATGCTGCGTGTACGGCCGGGCGACAGCGTGCCGGTCGATGGCGAGGTGATCGAGGGCCGCTCCTCCCTCGACGAAAGCATGATCACGGGCGAGCCACTGCCCATCGAGAAGACGGAAGGCGATCGTGTCACGGGCGGCACGATCAACCAGAACGGGACACTTGCGATCCGGGCGACCCAGGTCGGTGCCGACACCGTGCTAGCCCAGATCGTCGAGATGGTCGCCGGCGCCCGGCGCTCGCGCGCGCCAATCCAGGGATTGGCCGACCGGGTCTCGTCGATCTTCGTACCGACGGTCGTCGCGGTGGCCATCACTGCGTTCCTCGCTTGGCTTGCCTTCGGTCCCCAACCGGCGCTGGCCTTTGCTATCGCCTCGGCCGTCTCCGTCCTGATCATCGCCTGTCCCTGTGCCCTTGGGCTCGCGACGCCGATCTCGATCACAACCGCCGCAGGGCGCGGCGCACAGGCGGGTGTGCTGATCAAGGACGCCGAGGCACTGGAGCGCATGGCACGCGTCGACACCGTGATCGTGGACAAGACCGGCACGCTGACAGAGGGCAAGCCGACGCTCACCGATGTCGTGGCACTCCAGGGCGACGAGGCGGAGGTGCTGGGTCTTGCCGCCGCGTTGGAGCGCGGCTCCGAGCATCCGCTGGCCGAGGCGATTGTCGCGGGCGCACGGGATCGCGGCCTGTCGCTCGGCAGCGCGGCGGACTTCGAAGCGGTAACAGGAAAGGGCGTACTCGGCACCGTCGATGGACGCCGCGTGGCGCTCGGCAACTCCGCGATGATGCAGGATCTCGGCCTTGAGACCGAGGACACCGAAGCGCGGGCCGACGCACTTCGCGCGGATGGCAAGACGGCAATGTTCGTTGCAGTCGACGGCGCGCTTGCCGGAATTGTCGCCGTGGCGGACCCTATCAAGGAAACCACGCCAGGCGCGATCCGCGATCTGCATGCGCTCGGGCTGACCATCATCATGGCGACCGGCGACAACCAGCGCACGGCCGAGGCCGTGGCTCGACAACTGGGCATCGACGAGGTGCGCGCCGGCGTTCTGCCCGAGGACAAGCTGAAACTGGTCGAGGAGCTGCACGCGAAGGGCGCATCGGTGGCGATGGCCGGCGACGGTGTGAACGATGCACCTGCGCTAGCGGCGGCGGATGTGGGGATCGCCATGAGCACGGGCGCCGACGTTGCCGTGGAAAGCGCGGGCATCACGCTGATGCGCGGCGATCTAGTGGGGCTCGTGCGGGCGCGCAAGTTGGCCGTGGCGACGCTGCGCAACATCCGCCAGAACCTCTTCTTCGCCTTCGCCTACAACGCGGCGGGCGTGCCAATCGCGGCAGGCATCCTCTATCCGGTCGTCGGGCTGTTGCTGTCACCCATGATCGCGGCGGCGGCGATGAGCCTGTCGTCGGTCTCAGTCATCTCGAACGCGTTGCGGCTGCGGCGCGTGAAGCTCTGAGCGAAAGGAGGCCGCCATGGCCGGTTCACATCGCGGGCATCGGTCTCTCGACCGGGGCCGATCGCGGTGGTCTCGGACGGGCTCTGCCCCCTGAAAACCCTACCTGCGACTGGTCCAAGCATGAGTGGCAGCGCAACAACCCCGGACCCCGGTCGCGGCTGGATGAAAGTTCTGTGGCAGGTCAGAACTTACACGAAATTTGTCTCTAAAGTGTCCGATTTTCACCAAGATTAAATGTGATAGTATGGCTCGAAACTGCACAGAAAGCGGAAGTGATGAAAAGTCTTGTCAAGTCTTGGGAGGCGCGGACAAATTGGCTCGCCTCGAAGGACCGCGAGCAGCGGATCAAAGACTATATCATTCTGTCGAACAAGCTTATCTGGCAGCGACAGGCGAGCTTCCTCGCCGCCGCGATCCTGGCCGCTTTCTATTTTGACCCGTATTCCACGATTATCCTTTATGTTGTGGTGTTCCTGACCGAAATCCTCGATCAATTGCTGGGGTTCAGAGCAAAGGCATGGGACGGCAAGGACCCCGCGGTGGGACGCCAGCTCTTGAAAAGGATCACCATCAATACGGCCATCAGCGCCGTCGCCATTGGTGCCTTCATCATAAACATTGCGATTCAACAAACGTCGGGAGGTCACTTTACGCCGCTCTTCTTCTTGATTTCGGCCTCACTGTTTGCAGCGATGTACAATAGCCAGATTATCAGCGTTCTCTTGGTAAGGCTGTCGATCTACGGTGTGACATTCGTGTTCATTGCTTTCCTCGATGTCGTCAGATACCGGCCTCCATTGAGCTCGACCATCTGGCTTGAGTTCTTTACGGTCGTTTTCGTTCTCTATTTCATCGTCGATACGTCGATTAAGTTTTATCGGGGCTACCAGGAACGCTTGGAGCAGATCAAACTGATCCACGAGGAAAATGAACGGACGAAAGCGGCTTACGAGATCAAATCGCAGTTTCTTTCGACGGTCAGCCACGAATTGCGAACACCGCTAACCTCGATCAAAGCTTCCATTGACCTCGTGAATTCCGGCGTGCTTGGGAAAATTCCCGATGAAATGGTGTCTCCGCTATCCATCGCGGCAAAGAACGGGCATCGGCTGGCCAACTTGATCGACGATCTGCTTGACCTCCAGAAAATCGAAGCGGGAGAGATGAGATTTCAGTTCGAAACGGTCAGTGCGAATGAGTTGATCAAGGATTCGATCGAAGCCGTGTCGGGCTACGCCGAAAAACTGGGCATTCACGTGGTCGCGGAAGATGCATCGGAAGAGTATCTAATTCGCGGCGATTACTACCGGCTCATCCAGGTCATGAACAACCTCTTGTCCAATGCGATCAAGTTCTCCGATGACGGCGGGACGGTCTATGTTCGGGCCACGGCATTCGAGGATCGTGTGCGGATATCGGTCCAAGACGAAGGTATCGGCATACCAGAGAATTCGAGCGCCCGGGTCTTTGGCAAATTCAGCCAGGTCGATTCTTCGGACATCAGGAAAGTCGGGGGCACCGGGCTCGGCCTGAACATCACCAAACAGATCGTGGAGCGTCACGAGGGCACGATTGATTATGAAAGCGAACATGGCGTCGGCTCGACGTTCTACGTAGAATTCGACCGCGTGATGGAAGCCGAAACGACCGACAAAGGGTCCAAGTATGTGACCGCAGCAGAGTAGGCGGTTCGGCGTCCAGGAACCAGGTCGGCGTTCTAGGGCCGGTTTTCTGGATAAACCGGGGCATGTCCCACCTGAGATCGCGCAGTCTAAACGCAACGGCTCTGGGACGGGTCTTCCAGGATTGGTGTAGCGACGGGAAAGGGATTTCGGGGGCCGGACGGTCCGGACCGTCGCAGATCGAAACCTGAGACGTGGCGCACGCTTTCCATTCGACGACGGTGTTCAGACCGCCTCGCGATCACGGCAGACCGGTCGGGAACCGTGGGGTTTCAACAAGATAATGCCGAAAGCATGGTCCCTGCCCTTGTCTGCCGTGAGGGGAAACTGGGTCCCGGAACTCTCCATCATGTTCGCTTCAGACAGTGAAGCGTTCGCACCATTTGTGAGACAATGTCCACGAGCCAGAAGAGGCGGGTTCCATTGACCTCGTGCAAGCCTATCGACCGTTTCACGCCGCGTTGAAATTGCTCCGCCCGGAAGCGACATCTGTTCTGTCCAGGCTCGGGAACTCTATTCTGGATTCCGGGATCGACTCGAGTGGGCCAAAGAACGGATATCTCTTCAGGATCGCGGCTTGGTTCGCCTTGACGTCAGCCGTCAGCAAACCGACAGGTTTGTTCAGTTTCGGGTACTGACGGGGCCCCGAAAAAACCTGGTATCCGAGATGCCGGACATAAAAAGCGAAGTGCTCTGATCGAACGGCGGCAAGCGCGATGTCAACGTCGTAAAACATCGTGGCCAGGAACGGAATTCTCAAGGCCAGGAAATGAAGCGGCAACCGGGATTTCCGGGCATCCGGGCGAACAACAAACCGCGTCGGGTCCAGCAGGGTCTTTCCCCTGTACTCCTTGTCGACGATCTCTGGAAACACTTCGACCGTCGGGGAGACGCAGGAGTCAGGCGAAATCAAGTGAAGTCGCACAGCCGCGACAATCGACTCGTCCATTGAAACGGCAACATGGATACAATTCGGGCTTTCGTCGAATGGATCTGACATGATCCCGCGCTCGTTTGACGCGATTGAATCCTCGGCAATGTAACAGCCGTACCGAAGGCGAAAGATCTGATCCAGATCGTCGTCGCGAGAAAGAACGGAATATCTACAGCGCTCGAGTGTTGTTATTATCTGTTCGTGCATCTTTGGCTCACTGCCCCACAATCATTTTCCGGCTCGGCACAGCAACAAGTCGCTGTATCCTCGGTAAACCGATTTTTGAGATAGGATTTCGAACCCGGCTTTCTCGACAGCCGATGAAATCTCCTCGGCGGTGTGCGTCCAATACACATTCGCCTCCTGCGACTTGAAAATCGCCTTGTTTTGCTTTGCGATCTCTCGGCCTTTCCAGAAAATCTGCATCGCCTTAAGGAAGCCAAGCTCTTTGGTAAGGTGGCCGAATAGATAAGCACGCCAATCCGCGACATCCATCGGTCGACCGAGGTCCACCAGAAAAAGCAGCCCACCCGGCTTGAGAAGCCTTTTCATTTCCTGAAGCCGCGCTTGGGGCTCTGGCATCGTGTACAAAGCGTGCACACAAATCATGAGATCCGCTTGCGTGGGCGCTTCGAAGTTTTCAAAAGTTCGCTCGACAAACGTGATCTTGTCATGCCCAGACAGTTTCTCTGCAGCGCGTGATTTCATCCGTTCGTCAGGCTCGATGAAATAGATGGCGCTCTCGGGAAACCGGCTGGCCGCGACTTGGGAAAAGTTTCCCGTCCCTCCTCCGACATCAAAAATCACACCCGGTTTTCCGACGGTCGGCAGGACGCTCTCAAATTCCTGGAGCAATTCCTGATATGCGGGATTGTACTCTGAAAGCAGGTCGTAAGACTTGGCGTATGCGTTCCAGTCCGTCCTCGGTTCCGGATCGGATTGCCGCCACCGGCTTGCCAAGCGGGTCCAATTGGACTCTGAATGTACATGTGACGTCATCGCAACCACGCTCCCCGAGATTTTAAACTGCGCTGTCTAGGCGCAAGAATCGAACATTTATGCATTAAGTTGCATCGGAAAGTCATTTTTCAAACAAAATCTGCAACAATAGGTTGAAGAAAGGGTTATCGTTGCTCCTTTGCAAACATCTCGTTCGGCGACCAGAAGGGACACGGCGCGGTAGGAGCCCGATTTGAGATTTCCGACACGCCGATAGCGCTGCACGCACCCGGTTTCAGCAAAACGCGTGGCAAACCGGGCGGCGGCAATCGCCTGGCTATGGGAAGCTTTTTTACGCTTATTATCAACTTTTTGCGCTGAGGTGGCACGCCTCGATCCTTCAGATCTCGTATAGTGGCGCGGAAAAAGTTGGAAACTGAAGAGAGTGCGCGGCATCCGGCGCCGGAGTTGCACGATAGGCCGAGTCACAGCCGCCCAAAGAGGCAGCAAGACAGACGCCGTGGCGAAACCACTTTCGTGCATCCGAAAAAATGGCGGCGCTTGGGCGAAATATGCGAAAGAAACCCCAAGTTTCTCCACAATATCGCCTTATTTCTGCCCATCGTGAAAAGTTGGTTAGACGTTGTGACCCTGAAAAGGACCAAGTCCTGACATAAGCCCGTCCCATTTAAATCTTACATTTTGAATTGAATGATAGAAATCTTGGTCTTGACACGGGGATGTGGCGCTCATGAGAGTCCTCACTATTGATGACGACCCTACAGCACGCGATCTTGTCTATAATTTTCTGGACTTGACGACGCATCATGACGTTGACACTGCACCGTCGGCGAAAGCAGCGATCGAAGCGATTTCGGACGCGCAAGAACCCTTCGAATGTTTCCTATGCGACATTCAAATGCCCGAAGTCGATGGGATCGATTTGGTCCGTATGATCCGGGAAAACCCGGTACATAAACATACGCCCGTTATCATGCTCACGGCGATGCACGAAAAACTGAAGCTCGACCAGGCATTCGCCGCCGGGGCAACCGACTTCATCACGAAACCCTTCAATAGCGAAGACCTGGCGCGGCGCATTCAGTCAGCTCAGAGACTCACAACCGAGAAGACCCGGCGCGGACTGCAATCGTACCGCGCAGGCGAGGTTAAGGGGTTGGGAGACACGCTCAAGGAAACCATGCTCACAGAGCCCTTGGCTCTACCCACTCGTACCGCTGCAATCGACTACACTGAATTCGAAAACTACCTGCGGCAGCTTCTGCGCCTCCGCACCGCTCGGCTTTACGGTTTCGCAGCCAAAATCGTTGGCGTGGAACAAGTCTATGCTGAACTCTCAACCGAGCAATTCAAATCCTTCTTGGACGTGGCCGCGCATGTGATCAAGGACTCGCTTCTCGGACACCAGGGTGTGCTCTCCTATCGAGGGAATGGGCTGTTTCTGTGTGCTGTGGAAATGCCCATCGGGTCCAGGTTCAAGTCTTATCTCGCCAACCTCAGGAGCGGGTTCCAGCCGAGAACAATCCCTTTGGGACGGCGATCAGTTCCGTTGCTCGTGGGTAAGCCGATGCGCCTTGTCGAGGGGTCCGAGGCAAAATTGATGGACGCGATCGCCATGTCCATTGCACTGGTAGAGGACAGGGTCACGACGCCCTACGACCAGATGGACGCGCCGAAAGACATGCTCAGAAACCGGGGTTTGAAGCAAGAAAGACAACACTTTGAAGCGCGGTCCTATGCGGCGACTCTTCAAGCGGCGATGTCTGACGTCGGTGGAGACGAGTGGCTCCAAAGCCGTCAGAATAGCCAAAAGAAAGACGGTTAAGGTTAACCGTCCGGCACTTCAGCATTCCATCTTTGAAAACGAGCTTCCAGTCTCCGGCAGATCTGGATCGCGACGTCACCGGAGTCCGGCTCGCGGGCTGGACCGCGCTGGGTCACAAGCGCAGCGAAGCCGGCACCCCCCATTTCGAAGGCCCGAAGGAGTAGCCACTTCCATGAAGTGGCGGGATGAGGCGGTAGCGGAGCACGGATGTTCAGACGCGTAGGCCAGCCTGCTTGATGTCGGAATCCGAATTGGCAGCGATGCGACTTCCTCTCGAAGCGACGCCCGAAACGACCATATCCATCGCCAACGATGTGCCCAAGGTCACCGTGAGATCAATCTCGACCCCACCTGCCTTGTTCTTGAGGTAGACCCTCAAGGCGTACATATCCAAAGGCATTACCTTAACTTCCCAAAAACTAACTTGGCTCGAACAGTGAGCCTAATGATCTATGTATCTTTTGATTCTGGTCACAATTTGGTTAATCAGAGCCTTATTCTGGGCAGGAAGTCGACCGCCCAACATGCCATGGCCCGGCATTTTGATATGATCCCTGACGACCTTCTGGGTCCGTGGTTCGACTTCTCCGTTGGCATTCCTCTGGTTGGGGTGGAACGGATACGTATGACAACATTAAGTTTTTCGGACGTACTGAGAGGGCGGCATCATCTCCGGCGGAGCCGCGATCCGTTCGGTCGGGTCTTGCGACCGGGAGAAGATTGTGGCTGATCCGACGCGACCAAGAGGTGCCGAAAGATGATCTGAAACGGGCGAAGATTGCCGGGACCCGGGCCCGTAACCGGGTACGATGCCGGCCGCATCGTGTTGGGGATCAAACTTCGGAAAACACGAACCCGCGCGGGAGCACTTCGGGTCGCACACCGGCGCCCCGGTTCATCGAAAGGGGCTCCACCCCCTTTTCATTGGCGATGCTCCATGTGTCGGTGCTGTACTTGCCGGCCCTAGGTCTCTGCCTGGTACTTTGACCAGGCGTCTTCGACCTTTTCGCTTAGACCGGTAATGTCGAAGGGTTTCACGATCACGGACAATGCTCCCTGGCTCATCAGGTCTTCCGCAAACGCATATTCGGACTTCGCAGTCACGAACACGGCCGGGATGTCTGCCAGATGTGGGAACCCCTGGAGGCGCCGCCAAAGTTCGACACCGCTGAGGTCGGGCATCATGTAGTCGAACAAGAACAGCTGGGGCGACACCGTTTCGGCGGCGTTCAAGACATCTTCGCCAGAGGCGAACTGCTCGACTTTGTATTGGCCCACCAGCTCCAGAGCCATCTTCGTGAGGACGCGGATGTCTTCATCATCATCGACGTGGAGAATGCGTTCTAACTTGTCCATTCGTTCCCGTTTCGATGTGCAAGGTCAGGTGGGGCGGAAACATTACGTGCCATTTGCACATACCAGGTGTTGTCGTGAAATCGAGACGTGATCCGATCATGCAACGGTCTTGGCCCAGAACCCAGCGTAATCCGCCTTCGCGATCTCATAGAGGCTGCCATATTACGTTTTCTTACCTCGATTGGACGGCTTTATGGGGGGAGGTTGCGGACACGACCGACAGGTCACGACTGTCAGCGGGCCGATGGTTCCGCCGAAGCGGTCATGCGCGGGGGGTGGGGCGCGGTGGGGCCGTTCCGGTTGAGCTGGCGCTGGGTGTCGAGAACGGCCCGTGCGAAGGTCGCGAACCGTTCGAGCTCGGCGCGGCTCCTCGGGGAGATCATGCCGGTTTCCTGCTGGTCGATCATCAGGCTTTCCTCGCAGTGCCGGGCGACGTCGCCCAGGTGCTTGAGGTCGAGCGTCCCGGCGCTTCCGGCCACCTTGTGCACCACGAAGAGCGCCGTTTCGAGGTCGTCAGCATCGGGCGTGTCCTTGTCCAGGCAGTCGCGCACCACACCGAGACGCTGCCTGAGCAGGCCGAGAAACTTGAAGCGGAGGCGTTCGATCGCCGCGCCCAGAACATCCGTCGTCATCGCGAGACCTGTCCCATGAACCAGAACTTCTCCAGCCCCACCTCGGTCTCCTCGGCGATGCGCACCGCGCTCGACGCCGACTGGGCCAGCGAGTCCTGGATCCGTTCGGAGTTGGTGCCCATCAGCCGGATCACGTCACCGCAGATCACCCGGACCTGGTGCTGGTCGGGAAGCACGAGATGCGCACCGATCGTGTGAAGCCGGAGGTTCACCTCGTCGGCCAGCCGCCCGCGGCTCGGAAGCTGCTTGTCCTCGATCACCGTGACGAAGGTGCCGTAGCCCGCATAGGAGATCAGGCAGTTGAAATCGCGCAGGGTATCCGAGATCGCTTCCGCGACATCCTGGATCAGCCCGTTGAACTGGTAGGCGGAGAGATGCGCGTAGATCTCGTCGATGCTGCGCACCTGGAGGCTGAGCGCGACCGACCCGAACAGCGACCGTTTGGGCAGCGAACCGAGGTAGTTCTCGATTGCGAAGTAATCGACCACGTTGTCGACGTCATGGATATGGATCCGGTCGAGGATGCCGTGGCTCACCGGCTCGACCTCCTCCAGCGCGCGCTCCGCATCGGCCCGCTGTTGCGCGACCCGCTCCTGCGCGAGCGTCAGGCGACGGGTGATTTCATCCACTTCGAAGGGCTTCTTGATGTAGTCGTTCGCACCGGCGCTATAGGCGTCGTCCACGTACTTTTTCTCGGTCATCGCCGTCAGCATGAGGACCGGCGTGAAACGATGCGCCTTGATCGCCCGGATTTCACGGCACAGCTCGATCCCGTTCTTACCCGGCATCTGGATGTCCAGAAGGAAGCAGTCGATGTCCCCGCCGTCCT